>TBL_comb47_HYPODRAFT_10000009_pt1 | contig 230453 bp, 210 predicted proteins | sample TroBogypolimnion_40_FD_10682 | JGI IMG/M metagenome (IMG submission 10682)
TGATAGTGAGAAGAAGCGTTTAGCAGATTTAAAGAAGAATAATCCAGAAGCTTATGCTCGTGAAATGGCAAAAGAAAAATCACGCAGTCGTATTCCACCTGTAAGCACATTCGAAGAGCAAGATGTGGCGGAGGCTGGCTTAGGTATGTGGGGCGGTGGTGATGATAACAAGAAGTCTAAAGCAGTATCAGACTACGAAATTGAGCATAATAAACAGAAACAGGCCGCTGAACGAGCTCGAGCCGAAGAGCGTGATCGTGCCTGGTGGAAGGCACAAGATGATGCTTCTAAAGCAGGCAAAGACTCGTTTGAGTTTGATGGTAAGTCTCATCCTGTTAAAGAACAAGGTGTCAAAGAAGGCATTTTTGATCGCTTTAAAACACCAAAGCAAGATCCCAAAGCAGAAGCACTAAGAAAAGAACTAATGCTTAAGGATCGTGAAACAGTTCCGGATATGGATGACTACAGTTGGCAAATTGGCTGGCATTATGGCGATGGCAACAAGGATGTTAAAGCCGCATACAGCGATGCATATTATGATAATCCTACTATTCCATCTCCTCCAGAGCCACGTAGTTTTAAACTAGGATTTGATGCTCGTAAGAAGCAAGGTGTAGCGGAAGAAGTTGCTCCAATTGCAGGAACTTGGATTGCAAAATATTGGGATAAACAACCTGAAAATACCCCAGCTGAACAAATATTCCGTTCCGAAGAGGAAGCACGAAAATTCTTAAACAAACTGCCACCCCATTATGTAAAAGCATTGCGACCAGCAAAAGATTTAGACGAGCAAAGTATAAACACCCAATGGCAATACGTAGTGTATGATGCTAAAAGCGGTGCTGTTAAGTCCCAACACAATACCCGTAAAGAAGCAGAAGATAATTGTAATCAAGGATGCAAGGTTGGTAAGAGAATGGCAGGAACATCGTTCGTATCAGAGCAAGGTATAGCAGAAGTTAAACAACGCCTAGACGCTAAGTGTTGGGCAGGTAAGCACAAAGAAGGCACTAAGATCAAAGGTGGTGTTCGTGTAAACAACTGTGTGCCTAATGAATCAGTGGAAGAAGGTTGGCGTCATAAACCAACAGGCGGTGAGTTGAATACGTTGATTATGGATTACGCCGATGCTGTTCGCGATGCTTTTGAATATGGTGATTATGGCCATGATGACGAATCTCAAGAAGCATCTGATAGAGCCAGTGAAATATTAGGAACTATTAGAGCAAAGTTTGGCGATGAAGCTGTTGAACACGCTCGTAAAGCTGGAGACGCTAATACATTCGGTCGCGAAGGCAATACACACGGACACGGCGAACCAGATAGCCTAACTGGCGGATTGCGGCACGGTAAATCACAAGATATTACTAAGGCAGGTAAGATTCCTAAAAATACACAAAATGCTATGAAGAATACAGCAAAGAATTACGGGCGTTCAAGAATCAACGGTCCACAAGGTGTATTGCCAGAATCCAAAAATGACGACTATGCAGGTTCAACTCCATCCAATGGTAAAATTGCTGCAAGAAATGCTTATAAATTAGGAAAAACCTATACTAATCCGTATAGCACCAGGTTCAACAAAGGTGAATATGCACTTTGGGATAAAAGCTACAACAACGAAATGTCACGCTTGAAGAAAAAACCACAAAGTGTGGCAGAATCCTATTGGACTCGTTTACAGAACGAAAAAAATACACGACTAAATAGTTTAGTAAACGAATTATCAGAGAGTGTTAAGAATATAAAATGAACGAAGCATTAATCAAAGCCGCTAAGATAGCATTTGCAAGTGAATTTAGTTTTTATCTAAAGGCACACTTCTTTCATTGGAACGTTGAGGGTATTAACTTTCAAGAACTACACGCATTGTTTGATACCATTAATTCTGAAGTGTATGCGGCCATTGATCCATTTGCTGAAAAGATTCGTAGCTTGGGTGCTTATGCTCCTGGTAGTAATAGTCGCTTTAGTGTACTAAGTCAAATTGATGATGAAACAAGTGTAGTACCTGCAGAGCAGATGGTTGCTGAGTTATTACAAGATTCAGACAACATGGTTAAAGTATTAAAACGTGTATACGATATGGCTGAAGCCGCAGGCGAACATGGTTTCAGTAACTTCCTGGCAGAGCGTATGGATGCACATCGCAAACATAGTTGGCAATTAAGAGCTACTGCAAAATGAAAATCTTTGAAGTAATGCACGAGTCACACGGGAACGATTTTATTAAATCGTTTTTGCCATTTGTACAAAAGCATTTAGATATTAAACAGTTACCTGTAGTTAAAGTAGTAGATCGTATTCCTGGTGCAGATGGCATGACATTTGGTTGCTTTAATCCAGAAGAAAAATGCATCTACTTAGTCACTAAGGGACGTCATCCTAAAGATGCTATGCGTACACTAGCGCATGAACTTGTACATTACAAACAAGATGTTGAAGATCGTTTAAACAACGAAAGTGGCGCGACTGGTAGTGAAGAAGAAAATGAAGCTAACGCTGAAGCTGGTATTATTATGCGTAACTACTCTGAAGAAAATCCAGAGTAATACACAATGGAAATAATAGAACTTTTAGATCAATCATTCTTTGATGATAAATCCGATAGTGTTCTTTATGAACAAGCTACTAATATTCGCCTGGGTTTAATTCATCGGTTAGTAAGCAGAAATTTAACAGTACACAAAAATCTCGAACCACCATACAGTAGTTTACAAGATTTTTTAAAAAAATATCCAGTTGTTAAATCTCCAGAAGTTGGATCTTATTACCTGGTGGGTTCTATTATTGTACTGTCTGAATTTAATCAAATCGATTGGGTTGAAACATTAACTCCTGCGGAATTAATTAATACATATCAGGGACAATGGAATTTTAACATATTCGGTAGAGTAAGACCCTTCCCGCAAAAAGATAAGTACAATGATAAACAGTTACGAAAAACTATGGTGTTTAATAATCAAGAAGAATTGGATAGTTTTTTAACTGTAATACATACAACATTTAATGACTGGAAACTTACTAAAAAAATATTAGGATCCAATCGATGAACGAATACCCAGTATATCCCGAAACTCAAGAAGGCGACGATAGTGATTATAAACGAAATCCTTTCTCACCAGTCTAAAGAAGAACAAAGAGTGGAGTTAGACTCTATACTTGCCGAATGTTGCGAGCAAGTTCTTGCTGGACAAGAACGCGATCCTGAGTACTATGGCATGGTTGGTGCTTGTGTTGTATTCCCAAATGGACGCAAGATATTTGGCGTTAATCACAAGAACGAAGTAGGACTACGTGTACACGCAGAACGTGCGGCCATAGAAGCATGTGGGGATGATATTAGTCCCGAATGTATTATGGTCACTACGCTAAGTCCTTGCAATCAAGAAATGGAAGATCGTGCGGGATTAAACTGCGATCACGTTATTAAAGAAATTTACGGAATAAAAGATATCTATTGTGGATACGTTGATCCAACTCAAGAATCAATGTTAATTGATGTTACAGAGAATCCAAAATTACGCCAACTGTGCAAACAGTTAGCTGACACGTTTTTAAAGAATACACCTTAGGCCCGTTTGCTGTTATTAACGGTGTGTATGCCCGGCTGCTGGGCTACTGACATATGGAAGTCGTGCTCCGGAATGTGTTAGTTAAAGTGAGCAATTAATTCAAACTCTCTTGTAATCTACAATTAAATACTATATAATAAATCAATTACACAGGAGATTCAAATGTCAACACGTATGTTTAGCAACGAACAAAAAGCCAAGCTGACTCAGATCATTAACGAAGGTATGGCAGTATTACAAGAGATTGAAGATCTTAATGCAGGACTGTCCGATACTGTTAAAGCCATCGCAGAAGAAATGGAAATCAAACCAGCTACACTTAAAAAAGCAATTAAGATTGCCCAAAAGTCTAAGTTAGGTGAAACTAATGCAGATCATGACGAATTAAATACAATTCTCGAAACTGTTGGTAAAACACTTTGATAGAATTATTCAACAACACTTGGGTATATATTAAGAAAGATTTTAACGATTACCCGTTACGGTTTTGCGCCGAAGTTTTTGCATGGGCATGTAGTGTTGTTAGTGCTGTTATCTTTGCTAGTACAGTTCCAACAGTTCCAGTTATTCCATTGTACTCCATTTTTATTAGTGGATGTTTTGCTGCGGCATGGACTTGTTGGACCCGCGGTAGTTTTGGTTTACTAGCTAACTATGCTTTTTTAATTACAATTGATTGCATTGGCCTTGCTAGAATGTTGCTGTCGTAGTATAATAAGACTCGCCCGCTTAACGGGTATGTAGAGTAAGTGTAAGCTCAAAGTTACACACAATTGGAGAATAAATGTCTTACGTAGACGCATTGTTTGATCGCGACAAAGATCGCATTCATGTAGTAGAACGTATCGACGGTGAGCGTGTATATAAAGAATATCCCGCTAACTATGTATTCTATTACGATGATCCTAAAGGCAAGTTCCGCACCATCTATGACACCGCCGTGTCACGCTTTAGTACAAAAAACGGTAAAGAGTTCCATAAGGAACAACGTATCAACTCAGGCAAGAAGTTATGGGAAAGTGATATTAATCCTATTTTCCGTTGCTTAGAAGATAATTACCTAGGTGCCACATCACCAAAACTACAAACAGCTTTTTTCGATATTGAGGTGGACTTTGATCCACTAAGAGGCTATTCAAAACCCGAAGACCCATTTAACCCAATCACTAGTATCTCAGTGTACTTAGACTGGATGGATAAAATGGTTACACTTGTTGTTCCACCTAAGAGTTATTCTTGGGAAACTGCACAAGAAATCTGCGATACTTACGATAATTGTTTCTTATTCGAACGTGAAGCTGATATGCTTGACACGTTCCTAGATGTAATTCAAGACGCAGATATCCTATCCGGTTGGAACAGTGAGGGCTTTGATATTCCTTATACTACCATGCGTATTACTAAGGTATTGTCCAAAGATGACACTCGTCGTTTATGCTTGTGGGGTCAACTACCTAAGCAACGTACATTTGAACGCTTTGGTGCAGAACAACTAACATTCGACTTACTAGGTCGAGTGCATTTAGATTATATGCAACTGTATCGTAAGTACACATACGAAGAACGTCATAGTTATAGTTTAGATGCCATCGGCGAGTATGAAGAAGTTGGATCTAAATTAGCCTACGAAGGTACGTTGGATCAACTATATAACAAAGAATTCTCAAAGTTTATTGACTATAATAGACAAGATACCCTACTGTTAGCTAAACTAGATAAGAAATTACGCTTCTTAGACTTAGCTAATGAATTGGCTCACGATAATACTGTATTGCTACAAACCACTATGGGTGCGGTAGCGGTAACAGAACAAGCTATTATTAACGAATCACACAGCCGTGGTTTGGTTGTGCCTAACAGGAGAGCAAGAGATGATCAAGGAAACACGCAAGCGGCAGGTGCCTATGTTGCTTACCCCAAAAAAGGCATGCACGAATACATCGGAGCCATTGATATCAACTCGCTCTACCCATCAGCGATCCGTGCTCTTAACATGGGCCCAGAAACCATTGTAGGACAGTTACGTCCTGTAATGACTGATCACTATATCAAAGAGAAGATGGATGCTGGCGCAAGTTTTGCTGATGCTTGGGAAAACATGTTTGGTAGTTTAGAATATCAGGCGGTAATGAATGGTGATATCGGTACAGAGATTACATTAGATTGGCAAGATGGAAGCAGTGATATAATGAGTGCCGCAGACGTTTGGCGCTTGGTATTTGACAGTAACCAACCATGGACGTTTAGTGCTAATGGTACAATATTTAAACATAACACAAAAGGAATTATTCCCGGACTGTTAGAAAGGTGGTATGCAGAACGTAAAGAAATGCAAGCTAAAAAGAAAGCCGCAACATCTCCGGAAGACACGGCGTTCTGGGACAAAAGACAACTCGTCAAGAAGATTAACCTCAATTCGCTCTATGGGGCAATCCTCAATCCGGGCTGCCGCTTCTTCGATCAACGCATTGGTCAAAGTACGACACTTACGGGCCGTATTATTGCCAAGCACATGGATGCACACGTTAACGAAGCTATTACCGGGGACTACAATCACACAGGGACGTCGGTCATCTACGGGGACACGGACTCGGTCTATTTCTCAGCCTGGCCGCAAATCAAAGAGGATGTAGAAGCAGGACGTATGGAATGGAACAAGGATATCTGTGTACAGTTATATGATACTATTGCAGACTCTGTAAATGAGTCATTCCCGGGATTTATGGAACGTGCTTGCCATTGCCCGAGGGATATGGGTGCTATCATCAAAGGTGGTCGTGAACTTATTGCAAGTAAAGGTCTATTTATTAAGAAAAAGCGTTACGGCATTTTAGTTTACGATATGGAAGGTAATCGTCTGGATACACACGGAAAACCTGGCAAAATGAAAGCAATGGGACTAGATTTGAAGAGGTCTGATACACCTAAGATAGTACAAGAGTTCTTAAGCGAATTGCTCATGGATGTATTAACAGGTGCCGGTAAAGAAGACATTATTGTTAAAGTTAAAGACTTTAAATTAAAGTTTGCAGAACGACCAGCTTGGGAAAAAGGTACACCCAAACGTGTAAACAACTTAACCAAGTATACTGCCGAAGAAGCACGGTTAGGTAAAGCAAACATGCCCGGACACGTTAGAGCCGCTATGAACTGGAATAACTTGAAACGTATGCATGGCGATAACTATTCCACTAGTATCATTGACGGTATGAAAACCATTGTATGTAAGCTAAAGGATAATCCCGTAGGTTACACTAGTGTAGGTTACCCAACCGATGAAAGTCATATTCCACAGTGGTTTAAAGATTTACCATTCGACGATAGTTTAATGGAATCAACTATCGTAGACCAAAAGGTAGAAAATTTACTAGGTGTACTTGAATGGCGTATTGCTGAAAGTACAGATATTAAAACAACCTTTGATGATTTGTTCAGCTTCGAGTAACCTATGAAACTATCTAAATTAGTCGAACTTCGTGAACATCTAAAACTAGTCTACAATACTACAGCAATATCTCTGGGTATAGATCGTATTAGTACAGAATTAAATGGTATTAATTCTACAGTAGAAGATGCCGGATTTAATCTTGAGATTACAGATTTAACTCAAGATTTAGAACGTATGCATTCTGCACTGACTATCAATTATACCAAGTATACTGCATTAATTGATCATATTGATCAAAATATTGCCACAGAAAGCGGCAAATTGTTTACTGAAAATTATAATTTAGAATTAAAATATAATGCCATTGAACAAGTTCGCAATGTTAGAATAATGCCACTGAGCGATGAAGTACAAGCCGATATATTAAACAAAATTCGATTATATACCAATTGGAAATATCCTGCACTTGAGATCGGATGCCGCGACGGCGAGTGGACTCAACATATGGTAGCAGCAGATCCTCTGTACATTGTAGATCAATTTAGAGAGTTTACAGAAAGTGCAACAAAAGACTTTACCGAAGTATATCGTCGTCGGATTCGCGTCTACTTAATACAAGGTTACGATATGAGTACCTTGCCGCAGAATCAATTTGGCTTTGTCTTTTGTTGGAACTTTTTAAATTACTGTAGTCTAGACACAGTAAAAGAATATCTTAAAGAAGTTAAAAACTTACTGCGCCCAGGCGGGGTGTTTATGTTTAGCTATAACGACGGCGATCGCCCAGGCGGCGCCGGAATGGCTGAAAATTTCTTTATGAGTTACATACCAAGATCGATGCTAATACCAATGTGTGAAAGTCTGGGTTATGAAATTGTCAATGACGAATCTAGAGATACAACCGTGTCTTGGTTAGAGATTCGTAAACCGGGTATACTGGAAACGGTTAAAGCACATCAAGTCTTAGGCGAAATAAAACAAGTTAATGTTTGACTTTGTCTAAATACTTATCTATAATTAACACACTAATGGAGAATACAAAATGTTTGACTACTTAAAAGATATCGTACAACACACTTATGCACTTGGCGTAATCGATATGATTAAAATTACTGGTACTGAATCCAATACCACAGTAAATGCGTTTGATCAAGCAACTAAAACAGTTGTACTAAATGCAGAATTTAAAAACCCACTTCCGGACTTTGTTGGCGTATTCGGTATGCCTAACTTAGATCGTTTAAATACAATCCTTAATCTTCCAGTATATAGAGATAACTCTAAGATTAGTGTAACTAAACAAAAAGATGCAGAAGGCAATGATGTACCAAGTGGTGTAAACTTTGAAAATGATTCAGGCGACTTTAAAAATAACTATCGCTTTATGAGTACTGCTGTTATTAACGATCAATTAAAGAATGTTAAGATGAAGCAAGTTAAATGGGGAGTAGAAGTTAGCCCAACAGTACAATCAATTCAGAAACTAAAATTTCAAGCACAAGCACACTCTGATGCCACTACATTCTCTAGTAAGACAGAAAATGGCGAACTAAAGTTCTTCTTTGGTGATCAAGCAAGCCATGCCGGTAGCTTTACGTTTGCAACAACATCCGGCACATTGTCTAAACAGTTAAACTGGCCAGTTAGTGTTGTAAATAGTATTCTAAGTTTGCCAGGAGACAAAACATTTAAGATTAGTGATGAAGGTGTTGCCGAAATTACTGTAGATTCCGGACTTGCTGTTTACCACTACATGTTACCAGCACAAACTAAGTAACAATGGATGGGTTTGTAAACTACTACGAACCTCGCGGTCATGTGTTTGGCGAATGTTGGTCAAAGTCGGACACAGACCTAATGTATGTAAATATTCCTAAGAACGCTACATCGTGGACTAAGCCCAATTTACAAGATTGGGGCTGGGAAAATTACAATTATCACGCAGATAACTTATATCATAAAACTGCAATGGTTGTTTTGCGTGATCCCGTTGAGCGTTGGGCAAGTGGTATGGCCGAGTACTTGTATCTATATCATAGAGATTGGCCAATGGATGCTTTCTCTAAACAGATGTTAGAGTTAATATTTGACAAGATTGCATTTGACGACCACACCGAGAAACAAGTATACTTCTTAGAAGGCCTAGATTTAAATCGTTGTATATTCTTTTGGTTTGATGAGAACTATCGTCAAAACTTTAGCAACTTTTTAACAGAACACGGAATGCCTAATAGATATCACAATTATGAAAAGCAACATGTAAGCGACGATAGTCCTATTAGACGTAACTACAAAGAAATTTTTATCAATACTCTAAACGATTCTAAATACCTTAATAAAGTACAAGACTACTTCAGGCAAGACCTTAAATTAATCGAGCAAACAAAGTTCTATGGAACAAGATAACCTAACCGCAAAACAACTAGACTATGCTGTGTTCTTACCAGCTATCAGTGGTTTCTATGCTACCTTTATTGGTAAGCAACGTAATGAAGAATATGTAGATCCTGCACGTTTTCCGCAGGGGTTAACAGATATGGAACAACTTAACTGGCTTGATAGTCAGAAAGCATTGTTTCCTTATAAGTGGTCGCTTTACTCCGGTGGCCACGCAAACCTCGACCTTAATAAGCAGGATTGGTCAGAGGATATGGTACGCAATCGAGATCCCAACACACTAATCTTAGGCGACTCCGGTGGATTCCAGATTGCTAAAGGGTTATGGGAAGGCGATTGGAAGGCCCATTCAGGATGCCCGAAAGCCCAGAAAAAACGTGAACAAGTTTTGGCTTGGCTTGACGGTATTGCTGATTATGGCATGATCCTTGATATTCCAACTTGGGTCATTCATGATAAGAACGCTAGTGACAAGTGTGGCATTAAAACGCTTACAGAAGCAGTAGAAGCTACTAAGTTCAATAACGATTATTTCATGAAACATCGCAAGGGTGTTGCCAATGGAGGCGCTAAGTTCTTAAATGTTCTACAAGGCGCGAACCATAAGGATGCAGACGAGTGGTACGAGATTATGAAGGATTATTGCGATCCTGTTAAATATCCAGATACTCACTTTAATGGTTGGTCTATGGGCGGTCAGAATATGTGTGATGTACATTTAGTACTTCGCAGACTAGTAGCATTACGATACGATAATTTACTACAAGAAGGCGTACATGACTGGATGCACTTCTTGGGTACAAGCAAGCTAGAATGGGCGGTACTATTAACTGTTATTCAAAGAGCTATTCGAAAACACGTGAATCCTGCGTTTACAATTAGTTTCGACTGTGCCAGCCCATTCCTAGCGACTGCTAATGGACAAGTATATTTTGAAAATGTATTTGAAAACAACAGTAAGTGGTCGTACAGAATGGCGCCAAGTTGCGATGATAAAAAGTTTGCAGCAGATACACGCAAGTGGTCAGATGCTGTAGTAGCAGATGGTATTTACCCACGTTGGCAAGACAGTCCTATTAGCGACATGCTAACAGTAAAAGATATCTGTATCTATAAACCGGGTGTACCTAAAGCAGGTGTTACACTTACAGAAGAAAACTTTAAAGATCCAGAAATGTATGATGTATTGCCAGATGTAAACAAGAATGGTAAATGGGGCAAAACATCTTGGGATTCATTTAGCTATGCATTGTTAATGGGACATAATGTTTACTTACATTTAACTGCGGTACAAGAAGCTAACCGTAGATTTGATGCAGGAGAACATCCTGCCATGATGCGGTGTACTGGCCCAGGCGGCGAATACTTTGAAGATATTGTAGAAGCAATCTTTTCTGCCCCGGATCGTGCAACCGCAGAAGCTATTATTGAAACGTACAGTAACTACTGGATGGAAATTGTAGGTACACGTGGCTTTAAAGGTAAAAAAGCATTAAACAGCCAGACTATGTTTAATGCATTGTTTGAAGTTGAGCAAGAGGAAGAACATCATATTGACGATTCTGGATTAGATGAAACAGCATTAGATAACTTAGAGAACGAATAATGGATTGGATCTTTAATCATATTGCTTGGTGGTGGTGGGTAGGTTTAATTGCCTGTACTTTTGTATTACGCGAAATGGGGCTATGCTTTGCGGCATTTACCTATTGCATTATGTCTCTTATGTTTGTACTGGTATATTTTATGTGGTGTATGACCTTTGGTATATTTTTTGATAGTATATGGGATATGCCATGGTGGTGTTGGTTACTTATAGGTGGTATGGCACTCCCAGGAGTTGCACAAGCATCAACAGTAATATATCATAGGTCAGACGAACGTGTGTCTAATATAACAATTACAAGGAAATAACATGACAATCCCAAAACGTATTATCCATTTAGAAAAAGAACATGCAACGTTAGACAAGAAGATTGATGGTTTGGAAAAGTCTGGAGCATTCCAAGATGAACTATTAAACAAATTGAAGAAACAAAGGTTGCATATCAAAGACGATATTGTTAAACTTAAAGAAGAACTAGCATTCAGGGAAAGCAAAGCAAATCATGATTAGAGCAGGACACGAAGAAGTTAATTTCTTTATAGGCACAGAAGTAGAGCATACACCGGCATTTGGTATGCGTACTCTATTTGTTGTAGGCGTACAGGATACCGAAACCATCTTACTTATGGCTCATAAAAATGAGTGCCGACATGTTTACTTTGGTGCAAACCAAAGTTTCCCTAATCCAGCGATCAATGATTCCGCAGTTTGGAAATCTTGGGAAAATATGATCCTTGTTGCATTACGATTAGGATTACTATGTACATTGGATATCGATGTTAAGTGTTCAGAAGGATTAGTAGAAGGGCCGTTATGTGAGTATAACAACTTCATCCCAATGATTTCGGTGAAATTGCCGTATTTACAAATGCTAGGATATAATGCTACAATTAAGCTCGACGACAAAGACTTTGCGGCTACTAACCCAGGTGTTTGGTGTCACAGCTTACATGATTTAAAGGACCGTAGTAAGTTTACGGATTGGTCGAAGTACACTAAAGACGAAGTAATTAAATGAATCAAGAACAAAGACAAGTAACAGATCGCATTATGAATTCTGCCCAAAGACAAATTTGGGTTACGTTTCAAAAGGAAGGTATTCATTGCTATCCTGCTGCCGCAACAGATCCTAAATTAAATACCGCAGGGGAATATGATGTATCGTTTTTGGCTAATCCTCATCGCCATATGTTTCACTTCAGGGTGTGGATCGATGTGTTCCACAACGATCGCGACATCGAGTTCATCCAATTTAAACGTTGGCTCGAGTCCTTGTATAACTGGAATACCTCCAATAACAATAGTCAAGGTTCCGTTTTAGAATTAAACTTTAAGTCTTGCGAAATGTTAGCAGATGACTTATATACCCAAATTTCTGCACAGTATCCAAACCGTGCAGTAACAATTGATGTATCCGAGGACGGTGAAAACGGATGCACAATTTCTTATAACCTTACCCGTCCAACCCAATCAATTGTAATCTAAGGAGTTTTATCATGGCCCAAGAATGGCTAACTAAGTACCTTCGTCTTAAACCCGAAGTAAAAACAATCTTTGAAGATTTGGAGCGTTACGAGCAATTCTGCAGAGATTTTGGTTACCCGTACGATGAAAAAAATCTGTACAATGAACGTACTCCATATGGTGAGTATCTTAAAATGGTTCGTGGACGTGAACCTTGGGATCAATGGCGTACTCCTAAGCGTGATCGTACTAACTTCAAACCACGCGATACTAACTGGAAGCCACGTGACAGAGACTAACTACACAGTTAGCTACTACATGACTTGCGGTACCCGCACAAGAAAATCTTTTAGCACCTTAAGTGATGCTATTAGATTTTCTGTTTACTGTATTCCGTTTCATAGTTTGTTTAACATTATTAAGGATTAAAATGAACCCATTCCGCGATCAAGAAAAATTTATGAAGGCTTGCGATCAAACTGTAGGCAGAGTAAACAATGAAATTAATGAAGATCAGTACGACCTATATCTAAACTTAATCAAAGAAGAAGTGGCTGAACTACAGGTAGCAGTTGATGAGTGCGATCCAGTAGAACAGTTAGATGCGCTTATCGATATTCTAGTTGTTACTATTGGTGCTATTCATAGCGCAGGGTTTGATGCTGAAGGTGCGTGGAAAGAAGTCATGCGTACTAACTTTGCCAAGATCGATCACGAAACAGGCAAGGTGCGTAAGCGCGAAGATGGCAAAGTACTTAAACCGGTAGGCTGGACTGCACCAGTGTTAGGACCATTTGTTAAGGAATAATTATGTCCAGCAGAGAAAAAAACCAAGCAGACTTTGACTTAGAACGAATTATGGACTTGTTCGACGAAGCATTAACCAGTAAAGACGAACGTGTTGTTAATGCGCTACGCCAACTGTTAATGATTGTTGCTCTTACTGCACCAGAGAGTAATGATGGTATTATGAACAAGAATACAGGTCCGTTTCGTCAACTTCAAGACGATTTGAATAACCTGCATCGTCGTATTAATACTATGGAAAACGAATTAAACAATATGCGTCGGCAACCTCTGGGAGGTGCAGGTTCGCCGAGTCCGTGGAATCCAGGTGCAGGCAGTCCTTATACACCTCCGTATACTAACCCAACTACAGGAGCACCAGGTACATGGTGGGGTATTGATCCAAACATGCCATACACTACCTCAGGTACAAATCCTGCTACCATAAGCATACATAATCCAGGTGCAATATCGGGCAAGATTAGTTTGAGTTCCACAGATGTTAATGCTATAATGAATAGTATACAAGATACAGAGAAATGAAATTATACAAAATGCGTAAATTATGGTACATGGGCTTAGAGCCCTAACTATGTTTAACGTTGTTTAACAATGTCAAAGAGTAAAAGATTTTGGCATTCTACGGATAATGGATTTTGGTTTTTTCCAGTTAAACAAGGGAAAAATGAACTCAAAGGTCCTGCTGAGATTTACGGACAACATAACAACACCGGGTTAATAGCAAGGTGGACAGGAAACTAATCCACCCATAACAAACCCGCTTCGGTGGGTTTTTTATTGATAGTAGTTGACATAAGCCTAAATATTCTCTATACTGTATAGACAAAGAGGATATTATGCGTAAACTATTTTATATTGGGCTGGAAAAATACAAAGGTCGCTACACTTTACAACTACAAGATTGGAATGAGGCTGTTTTTAAGCGTCGTGGAATCGATTATGTTATTGTAGAAGGTGAAACTTTAGACACAGATCGAGCAATCGTAACCGGGCAAGTATTAGATGCACACGGACGCACTTACTATTCAATGACACAAATGGCCAAATTGGTCAAAATGATGAAACAAGGAGAAGTAACCAATGAAGATATTATCTACTTTGAAGATATGTTTACTTCGGGAATTGAAAGCCTCCCTTACATTATGGATCAGATACCACAAGCTCATCGTCCTAGGATTGCTGTGCGTTGCCTTGCTCAATCCATTGACCCAGACGATTTTGTCCATGTGTGGGGTATGCAAAAATGGATGGGACTTTACGAAAAGATGGTTGATAGCTTCGCCGACATTACATTAGCTAGTAATGAAGAAATGGTAATGCACATGAAGATTGCAGGGTGGGAAAGTCCTATCTACAATATTTCAGGATTGGCATTTGGTAAAGAAGAAGTACGCAACCGTGTTAAAGGCGACTTAAAACCATTTGAAGATCGTGCTATGCGTGTAGGTTTTGCTGCACGGTGGGATCAAGAGAAACAACCAGACTTTTATATGGACTTAATTGAAGCATGGAACGATAACTTCCACTTGCCCAAGGTAGAGTTTTGTTTGTTTAACGGCGGCAAGTTAAAGTCTAATAACGATAGCTATATGGCCCGTACAAGAGATTTACAAGAGCGTGGACTATTAACAGTCTACGAGGATTTAGAAAAGAATGATTACTATAATTTGCTTAACGATACTCGTGTATTGTTTAATTGCGCTTTACAAGACTGGGTTTCAAACACCGTATCAGAAGCAGATACGCTTGGATCGAATGTTTTATATCCTGCTTATCGTAGCTTCCCTGAAACTTTTGCAAATGACGCAAGCCGGTTATACGTTCCTTGGTCATTAGAAGATGCAATGACTAAACTAAACACGTTATTACAACGTCCACACGCACAACAAGGTCGTATCAGCGATTGGACAGACGGTTGTATTGATCGTGTACTAGATATTTTACAAGGTCAAGGTGAATCTTGGTTGCGTATGGATACCGATTATCGCAAGCACACTCATGAAGGCAAATATTAAAATGGCAACTAAATTAAGAGGAAATAAAATGTCTCAACTAAGCAAATTAGATAAAGTAAACGAATCATTTACAATTAACCGATACGACAATGGTTACATGATCGAAGTAGGTGGGCGCGACAAAGAAAGTGAGTGGAAGAATTGTAAGATTATGTGCTCAACTCGAGAAGAATTGATTGCAGTAATTAATGAAGCATTGGATTTAGAAAAAGACGAATAATGGCCACTTTTACTAGTGAAGATGTAAAATCTCTATTAACCGATTGGTTTCCCGGAGATGTAGAGCCGGTTAACGAGGGTGAGTATGAAGTAATGTCTCCTTCTTGGCCATGGCCACATCGTGTATTATGGACCGAAAAGAATGGGTGGGAAACTTCCGATCATACTAAGTGGCGTGGTTTGCGGATTAGGATTCCCGAGTAATGGAACAAGTATTCTGGTTCGTAGCAAGTTGTATAGGTTGCGTTGTTGGCACGTATCTATGTGTTGCTGTGGGACGTATTATAGAGAAACTTTGCAAATGATAGGGTCGCCTGAGTGTGGTTGCGGTAAAACATTGCATCCTCCATATTGCGATGGTAGTCATGCACGTAATCAACAACAATACAAAGATTGGATTCTTAAATGTGAAGCAGAACAGCACCCAAAGACTACAAACACACTCGAGCAGACCTTGACAGTATGCGAGCAAACATCGTATACTATAAAAAATTAACACGTGATTTAGTAAAAGAAAACACAGAACTAAGGACAAAACAAAATGGCAACCAAAAAACCAGCAAAAAGTAAATCAGTACCTGTAAAGAAAGATACTGCTAAAAAACTAAGCAAAGACGATCGTAAAACATTCACTATCAATGCAGGTGATTTATCTGCCGATGAGGCGATTAAGTTACTTAATAAAGTTAAGTCTTCTCTAAAGAAGAAAGACGAAAAATTCAAAGATGCAGATCCTATTGTTACCGTTGGTAGTCATAGTGTACATACACTTTATCCCAATGGTCGTGTAGAGTTTGTAGTAGATGATGACAAGTTACGTGCAGATGTTATGGCCGCACTAGCAGAAGTTGAAGCCACAAAAGAAAAACCTAAAAAAGTTACTAAACGTATAGGCGAAACTAAGTTGGCTGTTTCTGTAACAAGAATCAAAAAAGCATAATAATGACGAGAAGAATTGTAGTAACAGGTGGATGTGGTTATATTGGTAGCCATGTTGCGCGAGCATTTAAACAAAATGGTGATAATGTTGTTGTTATTGACCGTGTTCGACGTGAACATACATTAAAGGACTTAGATGGATTCTTTATCTCTGATTTTGCCGACGATGATGCTCTTGCTACCATCTACGATTATAGCCCAGATGTTATTGTACATTGTGCTGGCACAAGCCTTGTAAGCCCTAGTATGTCTGATCCCGGCGAATACTATGACAATAATATTAGCAAAACAATCAAACTCTTAAACTTTGTCAAGGACTTCGATAAGAAGCCATTGATTATGTTTAGCTCTAGTGCTAGTGTCTATGGCGAACCCGAGCGGTTACCTATTCCCGAATACGCACGTAAGAATCCTATTAGTCCTTATGGTAAAACTAAAGCAATGACTGAAGAAATTCTTCAAGACTATTGGGGTGCGTATGCACTACCTAGTATGTGCTTCCGTTACTTTAATGCCGCTGGTGCTATGCCAGGTACATCAGATTTAGGTCAAGAACCCTTTGCTACTCATATTGTTGCCCGAGTATTAGAAGCAAGTTTACAGAATCGTGCGTTTACTATCAACGGCGATGACTTCGACACACCCGATGGTACTTGTATTCGTGACTATGTACACGTATGGGATATCGCACAGGCCCACGTTCGAGGTGTTGAATATCTATTCCCGAATTGGCTCCACGGCACACCTAGTGTGGGTGCAAGTATATTTAACCTTGGTACTAATACAGGTGTAAGTAATAAGGAAATCGTAGATTATGTTGTTAAGAAATACGGTATACCGTTTATCAACTACGGACCTAAGCGTTGGGGCGATCCAGCAGAGCTTGTTGCCGATGCTACAGATGCACGTGAAAAATTAGGGTGGGAACCCAAGTATAGTAATATTGAAACTATCATTGATAGTGCATATAAATGGTACTGTAGCAAATGAGCTTTCAAACACTATTCGACTTTGAATCTGCACTAGCAGAATTTACAGGTGCTCCTTACGCAGTTGTCACAGATGGTTGTACTCATGCTATCGAACTTTGTTTCAGACTAGATTGTATTACCTACACAGAGTTTACAGCATTTACCTATATTAGTATTCCACAGTTAATGCGTGAACTCGGTGTACGTTACAAAATGAAAACGGACTACTGGAACTTCCAGGGCGAGTATTCATTTGGATATACTAACATTTGGGATAGTGCCCGTGTATTAAAACAAGGTATGTATCGCCTAGGTATGAAACAATGTTTGAGTTTCGGTCACGGCAAACCTTTACAACTAGGTAAAGGTGGTGCTATACTTCTAGATAACGAATGGGAATATCGAGAATTAAGTAAAATGCGTAGTGATGGTAGAGATCTACGTATTAGTCCTTGGCAAGATCAAAAGACCTTTGGCGAAGGATATCACTACTGCCCAACCTTAGAAACTTGTCGTCTAGGTATAGAAAAGTTACCATCGGTAGATCCTATACCAACATTACAAGACTATCCGGACTTACGAACTATTGACTTCGTATAACTAGATATTATACAATAACACAATACAGTCATCCACGACACAAAATAGGAAAAATAAATGTCAGAAAAAGAACACTTAATTAATATAATGGACGAAAAAGGGTATTCAGAAGGATACCTAGGCGATAACATTCGTGCTAGAATGAAACGTGATAAGAAACGTTTTTGGGCAGGTGATAACATTGCAGAATACTTACACGAAGGTGATAAAGAAATCCTAATCAAAGAAGCCACAGAAGCATTTGAAAAGGTACTAGATGCATTACTAATTGATCGCGAAAATGATCCCAATAGTCAAGGTACAGCTAAACGATTAGCTAAAATGTATTTTAAAGAAATCATGGCAGGTCGGTATGAAACTGCTCCGGACGCAACAAGTTTTCCAAATGAGGTAGATGATGGTTACAAAGGTATGTTGGTTGTACGTAGTGAGCTTCGTAGTATGTGTAGCCATCATCATCAACCAGTTGTTGGTGTCGCTTATATCGGGATCATTGCCGCCGATAGACTTATTGGTCTCAGCAAGTATACTCGCATTGCTCAATGGTGTGCTCGTAGAGGTACATTACAGGAAGAGCTCTGTAACGACATCGCAAGAGAAATAAGCAACGCCACAGGTAGTAAAAATGTAGCAGTTTATATACAGGCCACGCACGGATGTTGCGAAAATCGTGGTATTATGGCTGCTAGTTCGTTAACGCAGACTACTGTACTAACCGGTGCTTTCCAAACTGATATGAATACAAAGAAAGAGTTCTTTGATAACATTAAACTACAGCAGGAATACTCAAGATGAGACCATTAGCACACTTAGGTGTTGGGCCAGAATCTGCAGATTACGATCTGTGTTTATTAAACGAAGCCCTGTACGATCAGCTTTCAGAGCGGGGCGAACAATTATTAGAATCTGCTAAAAAAGAGTTTATGGGCCATTACTACGACAATATCCCGTTAAAAACACGGGACGAGTTACAAAAAAATTGCGATAAATGGTTAAAAGAAAAGACTGCATTAGAGAATCTCAAAGCACCTGCGATACTAATAGAAAATGCTGAGGAAAATATAATTGAATTGTATCAGGCTATTCAAAATAAGCAATATGGCTTGTTGTCTGATACTGTATACAAAAAATATCGAAACGCATATTTTGCCAAGGAAGAAGCGTGGCATCAGTCGACTGAGAAAGATACATTGTTAAACGAGATCTATTCTTATAACGAAGTTATATATAATATTAAGAAACAATAGGAATATTCAAGATGAAATGGCTAAAGAAAATTGTAGTTAAGTGGGTTAGAGATGACTGGTATAATAGTCAAACTGTAGCACAAGATGTAGCAGTGAGCGCCAGATCTGTTGATGTAGAAGGTATGTCATTTAATGTTATGCCAGCTACAGGCGGAACTGTAGTACAGATTCGTAGCTATGATCGTCGAACAGATCGTAATAACCATATTACGCACGTTATTCCTGATGGTGAAGATATTAGCGAACGCATTGGCCAAATTGTTAGCATGGAACTACTGCGTTCATGAAACTATGGTTCCGCAACTTCCGTATTAGCATACTAAACTGGCTAGCGGCCAGTAAAATCACAATAGAAAAGGATAAACCACCAGTGGCATACACTTTAAATACAGGACCGTACAACAATGGTAGTGGATTACATCATAGTTTTAGCAATCATCAACATACACAGGCACAACATATGAACATAGGAAATCCCACAATTAATTTTAACGTAGTAAAGGCCAGTGGCGGCTGGATCGTACAAGTTAATCCGCAACAATCATACAATACATTAAGCATCGGCGGGGTTGACGTTAAGCCAGCAGATCTTTATCTTATACACGATGAAGAAGATTTTGATGCGGCTTTGGGTAAAATTGTAACAGCAAGTTGTTTAAAGGCATAATATGATCGTTGAATCTTTACAAACAGTCGTCTCAGAGGTTAACGGTCTTTGGACTTGGATCGCAGGTATTATTGCTGGTTGGGGACTAACCTTTACCGCAGTAGTTGCTACATTGGTGTACGCACACGTTCGCATTTCACGATTACAAAAGTTAGTGGGTAAGATTGAAAATCAACTCGTCACTGATGTGCGTGATTTAAGTATTCGTTTACGTAAAGTAGAAAATGATCAATAATATCTATTCTAATACCGCAGGATATCTAAACGTCAGCGGACACAACAATACTCCATACGTTTATCCTGACCCGAGTGGTAACCCAGCAACTGGCATGATTCGCATGAATGGCAATCATTGTGAAGTCTATAACGGAAGCAACTGGCTTGCATTTGGTTCTAGTGCCGAAGTTAGCCTAAGCGGTGCGGCTATTAGTGCATTGGATTGGTGCCATAAGAAAATGGCCGAAGAAAGTCGCATTAAAGAACTTGCCGCTAAGAGCGTTACTGTAGCAGATGCACTTGCTCGGTATGAACTAGCACAAGCTCAACTTAAAATGGTTTTAACCTTAACTGACGCAGAATGAAACTCAGTGAATTAGTTGCAATAGTCATTACTGTCCTTATCCTGGTTACGTTTATTGTATATCAACACGGACATATTATTAAATAATGCAACAACTTCCTCCCGGATGCAAGGTAGCATACGAAATCCGTTTTATGGTTAGTGAACTTACCAACGAAATGGGCGAATGGTTTAATATGATCGGTGGATCTGCTACTAGAGTTAAGTGGTGGGACGGTCGTGGTCGCGAACATTTTACAAATCAAGTACAATACGGTAAAGCAAAAGCCAGCTATAAAATGCAAGATGGTACAGGATTAACTTTAATTAGGTTTGATGGTGCAGATGCAAGTACCGCAAGTATGTTCCTATTAAAATTTATAGATCAAATACAAACACACAATTTAAAAGAAGCAGAACATTATGTCTAGAAAAGTATTTTACAAAGATTCAACAGTTAAAGGTTGGGTACACGAAATTATTCGTAGTATGGCCCGAGATGATTGGCGTCCCGACTATGTTGTCGGACTTACACGTGGAGGCTTAGTTCCCGCACTTATGCTGAGTCAATATCTAGACGTACCAATGGAAACACTTAAAGTAAGTTTCCGTGACGATAATGCTAATCCAGAGTCTAACCTGTGGATGGCTGAAGATGCGTTTGGTTACGTACCCGAGACCGACAAGGTATTAGCCGACTTTGACTATAGTTTATGCGCTAAGAAGATTCTTGTTGTAGATGACATTAACGATTCCGGTGCTACGCTTAATTGGATTAAGCAAGACTGGATGAATAGTTGTTTGCCTGACAATGAACGGTGGGATGGGATTTGGGGTAGAAATGTGCGTACTGCTGTCTTAATCAATAACGATGCAAGCGAGTTTACAGATATAGACTATGCTGGACTAAACATTAACAAAATGGAAGATCCAATTTGGTGCGTATTCCCGTGGGAAGATTGGTGGACTCGATAAATAGTATTATAGCGGCCTTTCTGGTATTCGTCCCGCTTTACAAATTCCGCAAACCTATGCTATAATTTAACATAGGAGATTTAAATGTCAGCAATGCTTCAATACCCAGCAGTAACTTACAAATGGACAAGTACTAAAGAGTACGTAGATGCTTTCCCTGTTGCGTATCGTCAATGGAAGGCTGATAGCCATTGTAACTTAATCCACGGTTATGCGTTTAGTATGAAGTTCTATTTTGGAACTAACGACCTAGATGTGCGTAACTGGGCTGCTGATTATGGTGGACTCAAAGAACTTAAAGACGTATTACAATCACAGTTTGATCATACCTTATTAGTAGCAGAAGATGATCCCGAATTAGAATTATATAAAGAATTAGAACATCGTAACATGGCTAAACTAACTATTCTTCCTAGACTAGGATGCGAAGGTTTAGCAGATATGCTTTACAAATATGTAAACGGTGTGTATATACCAGACTTTTGGGGTAAGGCAGAAGCAGATCGTTTATGGTGTTATAGAGTAGAAGTACGTGAAACACAATCAAATATGGCATTCCGCGAAGGACACCGCGAATGGTGCGAGGACTTGTTTGCGTAAACTGTGGCACATATGGGCAAAGGCTTTAGGCGAAAAAGCAGGCAAATCAAATAAAGAAGCAGATCTAATTGCTTGTATTCGTAGTATGATTGTGTTAGTATACATTATTACTAATTTTGTTATTATAGCCGGTGTGATCCGGCATTGGAATGGTTAAATGAAAATCAAAGTAAGCGAACTATTTTATAGTTTACAAGGCGAAGGACGTTTTGTTGGAGTACCTAGCGTATTCCTTAGAACCTATGGATGTAACTTTACCTGTAGTGGGTTTGGTTGCAAGCCGGGCGAGAAATCTACAGGTGCAGATGATGTAGCTGAAGTAGTTCATATGTACAATACATTCTTAGAATTACCTTTAGTCGAAACAGGGTGCGATAGTTATGCTAGTTGGCATCCTGCATTTAAACACCTTAGTCCTACATTGACTACTGAAGAACTTGTAGATCAAATGCTTGCACTAACCCCAAACAACTGTTGGTTACAGAATAATGGCAATGACGTACATTTAGTTATCACCGGAGGCGAACCATTGTTAGGTTGGCAACGTGCATACGCAGAACTACTAAGTCATCCACGTATGGCAGACTTAAAAAATATTACATTTGAAACAAACGGTACTCAGGAATTACACGAAGACTTCCGGGATTACTTAATTGACTGGGCAGATGCATTACCCGGACGTGAAGTTACGTTTAGCGTTAGTGCTAAGTTAAGTGCAAGTGGCGAAACTTGGGAAGATGCTATTAAACCTAAGGTTGTAAACATTTATCAAACATACGGACATGTTTATCTTAAGTTTGTAGTTGAAACAGAAGATCACGTTAACGAAGCTGTTTGCGCCGTTGATGCATTTAGACACGATGGCTTTAAAGGCTCTGTATACTTAATGCCACAAGGTGGAATTGTTAGTCCCTATGAAGCAAACAAAGTAAACATTGCTAACATTTGCTGTGACCGTGGATTTAATTATAGCCCACGTCTACACGTAGACTTATGGGGCAATGGTTGGGGTAAGTGAAAGTAAGGTACGGAATGTTTCCACAAGGCTTATACGGAATGAACATAACAGGAATGTGGATGGACGAAGAATACGATATTTTTAATAGTCGTGCAGAGTTTAAATCAGTTTACTTGTTGTGGCCACGACGTTGCTATTTAACAGGTCGTCAACTTTGGTTAACACACGCTTACAAGGGTACTGCCGTATGGACTGGTCCGGGTGAACCAGTAGAAGAACATCGTTATTATAACGAAATAGATTATTTAATAGGAAAATTAAAACAGTGAGTTATTTATTTACAAGTGAGTCAGTATCCGAAGGACACCCCGACAAAGTAGCAGATGCTATTAGCGATGCAGTATTAGATCTAGTGATGGCAAAACAGGACCCATCATTACGTTGTGCATGTGAAACATTGGTTACTACTAACCGTGTCATTGTAGCAGGAGAATACAAAGGAGATTTAGATCCGGATGTCGTTAATACAACTATTCGCCAAGTTATTAAAAATATCGGATACGAGCAACCTGGATTCGATTGGCGGACTGTAGAAATTACCAACTTACTACATGCACAATCTGCTGATATTGCATTAGGTACCGACTCATTTGGTGCAGGTGATCAAGGGTTAATGTTCGGCCATGCTTGCAATCAAACTGAAAATTATATGCCGGCTGCAATTTACTATAGTCATCAAATTTTACAAAGATTAACTCGTTATCGCAATTCGGGCGAAATTGCATGGCTTGGTCCAGATGCTAAATCGCAAGTTACATTCAAATATAACGATATTGGTTTTCCTCTTAAAATTACTAAAATTGTATGTAGTACGCAACATAACGATGACATTAGCATCGACGAAGTTCGTGCAAGAGTTAAAGAAGTAATTTTAGAAGTAATTCCCGAAATATATATAGATGATAAAACAGAATTCTATATTAATCCAACTGGTCGCTTTGTTATTGGCGGCCCAGACGGCGATACAGGTCTAACTGGTCGTAAGATAATTGTTGATACATATGGTGGTTCCGCTCCGCATGGCGGTGGTGCGTTTAGTGGGAAAGATCCCACTAAAGTAGACCGTAGTGCCGCATATATGGCTAGATATATAGCCAAGAATATTGTAGCAAGTGAACGTGCATCTTGGGCTACGTGCCAAATTAGTTATGCAATTGGTGTAGAACAACCAATGAGTTTTTATATTAAGAGCGATAGTAACGATGACGAGGCACTGACTAATAAAATTTTAAAGTTAATAGATCTTACTCCTAAAGGCATTATTAACAAATTTGATTTATTCCGTCCAATTTATAGCTCAACCACAAACTACGGTCACTTTGGTAAATTGTATTTGCCATGGGAACAAGTAGATTTATTTAAGGATTAATTATGGCAACAAAGAAACCAGCGGCAAAGAAAATCGTAGCTAAAAAAGTTGCAGTTAAAAAACCTGTTGCTAAGAAAGCTGTAGCAGTTAAGAAGCCTGCGGCTAAAAAGACTACTGCACCTAAGACTAAAAAGATTGACTTTACAGGAATGACCCCACGTCAGGTTGCTGATGCTAAGGGCGAACCATGGGTTAGTGTTATTAGTGTAGAACTAGACCCAGATAACATCGGTAACGGTGCATTCGAATTAGATTGGAATGAAAAGTTTGTTACTAATCTAGTACGTGCCGGATACAAAGGTAAAGATGATGCAGACTTAGTGGATCAATGGTTCCAAGACGTGTGTAAGAATGTAGTAGCAGAGAACTTTGAACAATGGGAAGCCAATCAACCATACGATTCACGTCCACGTGTAATGGATAAGAAAGATCTAGGTGACGGTCGTACTGAAGTTTCATGATTTTATATGTAAACGGTGATAGCCATAGTACTGGTGCCGAAGCATTAAATATGTATTGCTTCGCCCAAGATGATCCATTATATTGGGCATTAGGTCGTAAACCACATCCAGATAATCTACAGGTTAGTTATGGATGCGAGATTGCTAATATGATGGGTGCAGTACTTGAATGCGATGCCGAAAGTGCTAGTAGTAATGATCGTATTATTAGAACTACATGGGATTACCTTATTGGTGTACAAGGTATGTTTAATAATGTAACCCCCGATTACATTATTATTGGGTGGAGTACATGGGAACGGGAAGAATGGAAATACGAAGATATATTTTATCAAGTCACTGCTAGTGGCACCGATGATGTTCCCACTGCTCTAAAAAATAAGTATAAAAAATGGGTAGTAGATCAAGATTATATTAGTAGAGAGCGCAAACTAATAAGTTGGCATGATCGCATATACAAATTTCACTTAGATTTAGAATCTAGAAAAATCCCACATTTGTTTTTTAATACCTATAGCGATTTTTCAGCTGTACGATCTAAACAAATTACAAGTCGGTCCATCGATTTTATAATAAACGAATATGATTGGGATGGGTGTTACCTAGAACCATACGATCAAGATTATACTTACTATTATTGGCTTAAAAATCGAGGGTTTAATACAGTTAGACCGGATTCATACCATTTTGGTGCAGATGCACATATGGCATGGGCTGAATTTTTATACCAATATATGGTTCAAAAGGCTTTGACAAAGTAATCGTTATATGCTATTATAACTATATGAGATATCTTTTAGTCGACACCGCAAATACATTCTTCCGTGCTAGACACGCAGCCCACAGACAAGCAGATACTTGGGATAAACTAGGTTTTGCTATACATACTACTTTAGGTAGTGTAAGTAAATCATGGCGTGACCAGAAAGCAGATCACGTTATTTTCTTCTTAGAAGGACGTAGTTGGCGCAAAGACTTTTATACACCATACAAGGCTAATCGTGCTGTTGCACGTGCGGCATTAACAGAAACAGAACAAGAAGAAGATAAGCTCTTTTGGGAATCGTTTGATAACTTAAAAGATTATCTTGCCAACAAGACCAACTGTACAGTACTGCAACACGAAAATTTAGAAGCAGATGATTTAATTGCAGGATGGATTCAAAGTCATCCAGATGATCATCACACTATTGTAAGTAGCGATAGTGACTTTCATCAATTACTAGCAGACAATGTAAATCAATATAACGGAATAGCAGATGAGCTCCACACTATTAAAGGCATTTTTGACAAGAAAGGTGCCCCGGTCAAAGATAAAAAAACTAAGGAAGCAAAAGTCATTCCGGATCCTAAGTGGATTCTTTTCGAAAAGTGTATGCGAGGCGACCCCACCGACAACGTATTTTCGGCTTACCCGGGAGTACGTAGGAAAGGAACTAAGACTAAGACTGGTCTTGAAGAGGCCTTTGCCGACAAAGATGCGAAAGGCTTTGCGTGGAATAACCTGATGCTACAACGCTGGACTGATCACAACGATGTTGAACATCGTGTATTAGATGATTACCAACGTAACGTAGTACTAGTAGATTTATCTGCACAGCCAGAAGATATTAAAGTTAAGATTGCTACAACCATTGCTAACGGTGCAGTACCATTGAATCGCCCAATGGTTGGCGCTCAGTTCTTAAAGTTCTGTGGCAAATATGATTTAATTAAAATGGCAGATATGGCCGATAGCTATGTTCGCTTTTTAGAAGCACCGTATCCGGAGAAGTAATATGCGGATAGCTTACGTTCTCGGAATACTCCTTTTTATACTGGTAGCTATAGTGGATCGGCATCAAGCTCTTCGAGATAGAAAAGATCGAGTATGGAACGAATTGAAACGCACTGATTATTAAACGCCGGCGTCCGGCAGCAAAATAAGGAAAAGATATGAACCCAATTTTAGCATGGTATACTCGTAACTACACAGCAATCACCTGGTTTATTATCGGATGGATGTCCATGGTTACCTTAGTAGATTTTAGCAAGGGCGATTGGTCCGGGGTAGCATTTGATATTGCCCTCGTTGCACTTAACTATTTCTTATATAAAAAATGACCACACTTAAAGAACATTTACTTATGTGGTCTGCAATTATTATATTAGGTGGGCTCATGGTTGGGTTGGTATATGGCATTGGTACAATATTACCAAAAGATGCTATTTACGATTGTCGTATAGCAGAGATTAGTCCAGACTATACTCCTGCAATGAAGGAAGAATGTAGGAAGCGTCCAGCACGATGAATATCGTAGTAGTGTTAATCTTCCTACTGTTTACTAAACACTTTATTGTAGACTTTCCCTTGCAATGGGAATACCAATGGAAGAACAAAGGTACGTACGGCCATCCCGGTGGGATTATACATGCCGCACTACATGGCATCGGAACATACTTTTGTTTCTTCTGGCTTAGTGTTGAATTAGCACTATGGTTAGCCGTTGCTGATATGATTATACATTACCATATTGACTGGGCTAAGATGCGATTAAATGCACACTTTAATTGGCAACCGCAGACAAGTGAAAAGTTTTGGTGGTTGTTGGGATTGGACCAATACCTACATGCATTAACATATATAACAATGATTGGATTACTAGTATGACTGAACTAATTGCAAAACCTGTAGTAAAGAATAAGATGTGGATCGTTGAATCCGAAGGGACCAAGGTTGGTAATATTATGACCGTTGATGAGGGCGGAGTCGTTTATATACATGACAACAAACGCGAGCAGTTTGCTAGTATTAAATTGTTAAGCAAAAAGTATAATATCGAATTTGCCAAAGCCGAAAAAGCTAAAAAAGAAAAACTAGATACGTATGAAGTATACGGTTTCCCTACCAACTCTGCGCCGCAAAATCAAGTATTAGACGTTCAACGCTATTTGCCTATCTATACAAAAGGTAGTAAGTCAAAGAGTTTCTTTTGTGCAGGCTATTACATTATTAAGTTCTCTAGTACATGGGTTCGTGCATATTGCCCTAAACTTATTACATTAAATCGTTACGAGTATCAAGGTCCATTTAAAACACAAGAACGTATGGTAGAATCTATGCGGGAAGCAAATGGGAATTGAGCTCGACCCAGCATCGGGTGCAGGATTTATTAAAGAACAATTCCCAAATCTAACTGTACACGAAGCTCATATGGCATATTGGAATATGCGTATGAATGATGGTAGTGCTCGTAAGAAACTTGGAATGGATCTACCAGTAACTGAAGATCCGGCTATGCGCGAAGCATACGAAAAATGGAAAACATGGAAAGCACTACAGTTATGAATTGGGTTGAATTAGTACAACAGCATTGGCCTGGTATTAGCGTCGAAGATGCTAACGATGTGCTATGGAGTGCTACATGCTTTCCAATGGGTAATGCAGAAACTATAGAAAAACAGATTAAAGAAGCATATTTCAAAGGGCACGGCGATGTTGGGCTAGCGATTGCACAAGTCGAGGATGAAATGTTTGAAGAATTTAAGAGACATAAAGTTATGGATACATTAAAAAATGGATAATTTGCCCTTTCACATTAAAATGTTTAATGATAAAGTAAGAGCTATGAATCAAAGCAATAGCAAACTACTTACACTAAACACTCAAGAAGCTCGTAGTTTACACGCCGAAATCTACGATTTGATGGCCACAATCGCCGAGTTAAGTAAGACCAGTAGTAACGATACCGTTGTTATTAATATGGATGGTGGTGGTTTTAAATAAACTGCGTATATTACGGTGATAAATAAACTGTATATCAAGGATAGATGAAATGAGTCGACCAAAACCAACTGTGTTGTTGGACCATGTAAATAAGACAACATACAAAAGCGAACAGGTATTAGCCAGTGAAGGCATATGGGCAGTATTTTACGACAACCAACCCATTAATCTTAAAACTCACAATATTTTAGTATCATATCCGGGCCCAAAGTATAAAAAAGTATCCTTCTCAAATTCTGGACATGCTATCAATCTTTGCAAAAAATTAAATGTCTTATTTAAAACGGACAAATTTTCAGTTGTAATTTTACGTGTCGGCGACCGCATCTTCCCTTAAACGTTACAATCAACGTCAACTTACTAAAATTTTTATAGAGCAAGCAGGCTTTCCTATAGGCATGACTACAGACATGCAAAAACGTTGGTGGAAGAATCCCACAGATGCTAACAGTCTTAGATTAAGTTTAGCCGGATTGCAGTTTGTTAAATCTATACTTAAACTTACCAGCTACGACTTCGTACTTCCCGCAGAACTAACTAATCAAAATCTATTGCAATTAGAACGCCAGTTTAAAGGTATGTACTACTTGCTTAAACGCGAAAAACTTATAGTTTTTGAAGAAGAAGAAGCTATGATGCTTACTCTACACGGGAACGATTTAGTGTCGTATTTAAACAACATAGAATCACAAGGTTAGTAAGCACTAATCTACATTTTACCAAAAGTAGTTGACTGCAATACCCCTTTAGTGTATTATTAGAACTGTAGTAAAAAGTTGCCAGAGGACATGCCAATAAGGGCTACGCCGATGGGAATCACAATCTAATAGGAGAATTAAAATGGCAGTTGCTAATTTCATCGCAGTACAACCGCAAGTACAACCACAAACTTATGCGGCTCAACAAAATGCCCAGTATAATCATCAGGGCTCAAAGTTCGTAGATCTTGGAACAAGATTTAACGACACAATCTCAAACCTTCCACGTATCAAACAAACCGGCGCTCGTAGCATGATCTCAAATGCTTGTGCTGAGTTCCAAAAAAAGCATACTCATATTACCTGCTTTGAAGATTTAGATCTTGCAGTAGCAGGTGAAACTTATATGTCAGAAATTTTAATTGACATTACCATCCAACGTATTCTTAACTTACCTTGGTGTGCAGAAATTTTAACTAACTTCCGCGAAGTGCAAGCCGACCCAATTAAACTCTACGAAGTAGTTGCTGGCGGCGACTTAGCTCACTTGTACCCAGTTGGTACTAAACTGTTTGCAAGTTGGGACGCTCAACATACCGCTATTGTATATTGGCTTATTGCTGTGATGATTTTTAAGCAAGATCCTAAAACAGTTAAAGTGCCAAGCATTCTGTACAAAGTTAAAAACCGTGCAGACATCCGTATGAACTTTGTCAGCGGTAACAGCGACAAAGGTAAACTCACTTTAGACAAGATCGACTTATTCCGCCAAATGGTATTAGGTGTGCGCCTTGATGGTAATGCTGACCCTAAATGGGTTGAAGCAGAACTTAAACAACAGTACTTAGAAGATTCAGACTTGTTTGTTACCGCAGAAAAGTTTGGCGATACTCACATGCCAGGTGCTATTAGTCGTATGGCAGAGATTGACAAGTACAGTAGCGATATCATTCGCAAGTTTGCCTTGTACACTACAACCATCCCAACTGCACGTCCAATTGATTCGCAAGAAATTGAGATCATGTGTGCATGGTTTAACCTTGCTAAAGAGGATGGTATTGATTACACCGACAACGAAGTGATTAGCCTTGGTAACCACTTACACAGTTTGTTTGGCGCAGACTTCCACGAGTCAAGCCCATTCTGGACTAAAGTGCGTACTGCTTACGAAAACTGGCATAAGAAGTACTATGCTGGCTTGCCTGCAACGCACCAGCCTAAGCACATGAAAATGTCTAAGAACTGGAACACTGGTGGTACATTTATTTGGCACCAACTTAACAAGTCTTGGAATGGACGTATTCCTTCCTTGAATGCAAGTACACCATTCATTCCTGCTAAAAAGGATTTATATTAATGGATACGTTAGAACAAGCTCTTAAAGAGCACCGCCCTAAGCGTAAGGCCGGCGTTAAACGCAATGATAAAGCCTATGCCGATTGTTTAGCTACAACTACCGTAGAACTAGAACGCTTAGTAGAATTGTATCGCACTACAGTATTTGAAGACGATATGCGAGCTCGTTTGTATAGAGATGACATTGATCACTGGGTACGTCGTTATCACGGATACGCTATACAAGGTAAAATTAAAAGTCACTACCATCAACGTGGTGTAAGTTTAGCTGCCAAAGATACTATCTTTGAACACGTTATCCCAGCATCGCAGGTTCGTGATTACTTAATCGAAGGTAAGTTGTCGATTAATCAAGCATTAAATGTACCTACTTGCCGTGTCTCTCGTAAAGGGAATAACTTGCTTAATGCACGTGGTATGCACGATCGTAACACAGATCCTTGGCATTTTTTTAAACGCTACAAAGTTGGTATGACAGACTCAGACGAAAACGGTAATACAGTATTCCCCGAGTTTGAAACATACAACAGTCAAGTTATACAGAATCTAGATACCTGGACTTTGCGTGATCATTTTAACTTTTTTGGAATCTTATGAGTTACTTAGAAGAAATTAAAAAGAAGTACGATATCACAGACCATAAGGAGGCAAAGGTAGCGATACCTGAGCTTCCCACAGATGGTATTGTGCTGATCGTGGGTACAAGTGGCAGTGGTAAGAGCACTATCCTGAACACACTAGGTAATAGCAGTCAGATTCAATTTAATCCACAAGTCAATGTCATTGAGAATTTCTCTACCGCAGAACGTGGTGAAGAACTATTACTTGCTTGCGGATTACGTACTATCCCTGCGTGGTTCCGTACTCCCAATACACTAAGCAATGGCGAGCATCACAGATTTGTTATGGCCCTATGTTTAGATCAAGGTATCAATGCCATCGATGAGTTTACTAGTGTAGTTGACCGTGATACTGCCAAGAGTCTTGCATTAAGTATCCGCAAGTACTACGATCGTCGTGGAACTACAGATCCACTATACATTGCTAGTTGCCATAGAGACATAGTAGAATGGTTAGATCCAGACTACGTATATGACACGGATCTCTGTGTCTTAGAAAACCGGAGGTCACCCCATCGATTGGGGACAAGACCAAACCTTGCACTCACCATCAAAAGCACAAGTGTCCACTATTGGAAATATTTTTCACGCTTTCACTATTTAGATACCGCTATCAGTAAGTCGGCGCACTACTATGTCTTGCTGTTAGATGATAAACCCATTGGTTTCCATGCCGCTATCCACAGTACCAATCGTGATATTCACTCATACTGGCGTGGACATCGTACTGTAATACTACCAGAGTTTCAAGGCATGGGCATAGGTACAGCATTTTCGGATGCTATCGCCGAAATTTATGTTAGTCGTGGTCTACGCTACTTTAGCAAGACAGCACACCCCAGCTTTGGCGAACATCGCGAAAATAGTCCACTTTGGAGACCTACGTCCATGAATAAGAAAAGCCGCGTGGGTAGCTATCTAAACAAGGACGGTACTGCTAGAAAGATGGCCGGCTACGGGGGTACAACTACCGTCCGCGATGCTTACCGTGTATGCTACTCACATGAGTATATAGGTAAAAAGTAGGTTGACCATTAATTATAATAATGTTATACTAGTTGCATAAATAACATTAACAAAGGGATAGACCCTGCGTTATCACATATACAAAGGATTTTTGTATGACAAAGAAATACGATACACTCGTTTTAATCGGCCGCTTTCAACCAGTCCACAATGCACACCTTGAGATTATCACTCGTGCTAAAACACTAGCCAATAAACTTATTATCATTGTTGGTAGTGCTAAACAACCAAGAACTTATAAAAACCCATTCACAGCAGACGAACGCATTGAAATGCTCTATGCCGCTACTCGCGGATTATTAGACGCTGATTTTTCAATTAGTTTTGAACAGAACACAGACAGTATCTACAATGACCAAGCATGGCTTGCTCGCACACAAGCATTGGCCGCTAAACATATTAAAGATGGAGACCGAGTTGGTATCATTGGGCATAAGAAGGATGATACTAGTTTCTATTTAGACATGTTTCCGCAATGGGCATTTGAAAGTGTAGAAACCATTGAGCCGCTTAATGCTACTAACATTCGCGATTTGTTTTTTAAACGACTTGGTGTTGAGAGCTTTAATACCCACATGAAGTTTATTAAGAATGTTATTCCCCAAACTACTTACGACTTCTTATTCAAATTCTTTTACCATAGTAACGGAGTTAATAGTTCTGAAGCATTTAATCAGATTATTAACGAACGTGAGTTTGTTGAAGTATACAAAAGACAATATGCTAGTTTGCCATATGCTCCAATATTTGTTACTACAGATGCAGTTACAATCTGCTCAGGACATGTGTTAATGATCAAACGTCGCAGTGAACCCGGACGAGGATTATGGGCATTACCCGGCGGATTTGTAAATGCCGACACCGATAAAAGTATTCAGAATGCTGCTATCCGAGAGCTTAAAGAAGAAACTGGTATTAAAGTACCTGTGCCGGTGCTAGTTGGTAGTATCACAGATAATCGAGTATTTGATGCTATTGGGCGCAGTACACGTGGTCGCACAATTACACACGCATTTAAGATTGTCTTGCAAGACGGAGAATTGCCTAAAGTTAAAGGCGCAGATGATGCAGAAAAGGCTCGCTGGGTGCCTATAGCAGAACTTGATAGTGCTATGTGCTATGAAGATCACTATGAAATTATCCAGCATTTTGTAGGTGCATAAGCTGTTGACCATAAAATAGCAATAATGCTATAATATGTGTATAGGTAGTAAAAAGACCCAACGATAGAGTAGGGCATTATATAGATAAGGATATTATCATGAAACTTAGTAAAAACATTATTCTCAATACAGACTCGTACAAAGCGAGTATGTTCAAACAATACCCAGCAGGTACTACTGGTGTATATTCATATATCGAATCACGTGGCGGACGCTACGACCAAACTGTATTCTTCGGTTTACAGGCTTTTATTAAGGAGTACTTACTTGAACCAATCACTCAAGCGGATATCGACATTGCAGATGAAATATGGTCGGCCCACGGAGAACCTTTCAATCGAGATGGATGGCAGTATATCCTCGACACACACGCTGGGTTCCTCCCAGTCGTTATTCGGGCAGTACCTGAAGGGACAATGGTGCCTGTTAAAAATGTTTTGGCTACAATCGAAAACACTGATCCAAACTGTTTTTGGTTAACTACTTGGTTAGAAACCGCATTACTTCGTGCCGTGTGGTATCCTACTACTGTAGCAACACAATCGAGATCAATTAAAGAAACAATTTTAGACTATCTGGAGAGAACAGGTGACCCTGCTACTATTAATTTTAAACTTCATGACTTTGGTGCTCGTGGCGTATCTAGCATGGAGAGTGCGGCAATTGGCGGAGCAAGCCACCTTGTTAACTTCATGGGTACTGATACTATGTCTGGTATCCTTTACGCTCGTGAGTTTTACAATGCTCCAATGGCTGGCTTTTCAATCCCTGCCGCAGAACACTCAACAATCACAAGCTGGGGCAGAGACGGAGAAGTCGATGCATACCGTAACATGCTTACTCAGTTCGCTAAACCCGGATCCATTGTGGCAATTGTCTCAGACAGCTATGATGTCTACAACGCAGTTGAAAGACTCTGGGGAGAAGAATTGCGTCAGCAAATAATCGACAGTGGTGCTACCGTTGTTATTCGTCCAGACTCAGGTGATCCATTAGAAGTTAATCAAAAGTTGATTAAGATTTTGGGCGAGAAGTTTGGTTACACTACAAACGCCAAAGGCTACAAAGTATTGAACAATGTACGCTTAATCCAAGGTGATGGTGTAAACGAATCAACAATCCGTACTATTCTTGGCAACTTTATGATACACGGCTGGTCAGCAGATAACATTGCGTTTGGTATGGGCGGTGCGTTGTTGCAGATTGTAGACCGCGATACCCAAAAGTTTGCAATGAAATGTTCGAGTGCTAAAATCAATGGTAAATGGGTTAAGGTACAAAAGGATCCGATTACTGATTCAGGTAAGAAGTCCAAGGCAGGTCGGGTAACCCTGTACCAAGCTAAAGATGGAACATTCAGTTCAGGTGTCGAGGATTGGCCTGCTAGTGCTCTAGTAGAAGTATTCCGTGATGGTAAGTTGGTTACAGAATATACTTTCGATCAAGTCCGGGCTAACAGTAACAAATAAACAACATGGCGCTTTAACTGGGTTAGAGATTTTTACTTTTAAAATCAACGACTTACAGCACTTAAAACGTGCTGTATTTCGGTTGTCCATTAATTACCAAAATGCTATAATGTTTGTATAGTGATTAATAAGGAGCCGACAATGGAAGTTCAAGTTAAAGACATTATTCGTGCATATGACTTCAAACCAATGGTTAACAGAGAAGATTGCTTTGTTGAAGGTGAAGTAATAGAGCAGAATGCTGTGGCCGAATGCCGTTACAATGCTTATAAAATCCGTGTTACTCGAGATGTATTTGATGGCAAAGAGTTTACAGAACGTCGTAATGGTTGCCGTGTTGGTGAAATTGTGTTTATTCCTTGGAGAGTTAGTTTTATGGAATACCAAGGTCGTGTAATGAACTTGTCAAGATAAGGAGATTGTATAATGTATAATGCTAATGCTTGCAAAGAATATGTTCGTAATTTACCTACCGCAGACCTGATGCATTTTGCAGAGATTTATAACAAGAATAAGTCAACAGGTGGCGAAGTAGGTATTGCCAGAGACATCATTAATGCCGAAGTTGAGCGTCGTATCAATCAATGGGAGACCGCAGAGTAATGGAAGATTATTCAGGTAACATTTTCTTGTTAAGCTGGGATATGCTAGGTATCGATTCTGTAGTCAACATCACAGAAATTGATAAAAAAGCAACCTGGGCTATGTTGCAAGATGAAAACTGCCGTGGACCAAATCTAAATGTTATGGTAAATGCTGTTTTGCTCCGTGCCCGTTTAAACAGTCAGCGTCATTATGAAGTGTATACTGTTACAATGAGTGAAGATATTACCGAGCAAGATGTACGTGAGATGTTTGAAGCAAACCCACAGGGAATGGCAGATTTAATCCGTGAGCGTGGGCATAAGATGTATTCTGCCCGTTTAGCACCAAATGAAGTAAAGATTTTTTAGTTGTTGCAAAAATACAACAGACAGTTAATTCTCAATATTGTATAATAGTTGTATAGTAAGAAATTAGTTAAATCCCGTAGTAAAATTTTATATAGGAGTCGTAAATGAGCGTTAGTGAAAATCGTACAGTTACCCCAAGTGAAACCCGTAGCCGTTTGTTACGTGCTTTCAAAGTAAAACGTCCAGTTTTCTTGTGGGGTCCTCCAGGTGTAGGTAAATCAGAATTGGTAGCAGACTTAACTACAGAGTTAGGTGGCTTGTGCATCGACTTACGTCTAGGTCAAATGGAACCGACAGATTTACGTGGTATTCCGTTTTATAACAAAGAGTCTGGTAAAATGGAATGGGCTCAACCAGTTGAATTGCCAACTGAAGAAATGGCCGCAGAGTATCCTGTTGTAACTTTGTTCTTAGATGAGATGAACGTTGCGGCACCTGCTGTTCAAGCGGCTGCGTATCAATTGATTCTTAACCGTAGACTTGGTACTTATTACCTGCCAACGAACGTTGTAATTGTTGCGGCTGGTAACCGTGAGTCGGACAAAGGTGTAAGTTTCCGTATGCCAATGCCTTTAGCAAATCGTTTCGTACACTTAGAAGTACGTGCAGACTACGATTCTTGGAACGAATGGGCTGTTAAGCATCGTGTACATAAAGACGTTGTAGGTTACATCGGCTTCGCTAAACAAGACTTGATGGATTTTAACCCACGCTCTAGTTCACGTGCATTTGCTACTCCACGTTCATGGAGCTTCGTATCAGAGTTCTTGTATGACGAAGATGCTACAGATGCAGAGTTGTCAGATTTGATCGCCGGTACTGTAGGTGATGGTTTGGGTGTTAAGTTTATGGCACACCGCAAGGTAGCTGGACAAATGCCTAACCCAAGTGAGATTTTGCTTGGTAAAGTAAAAGAGTTGAAGGTTAAAGAAGTATCAGCAATGTACTCGCTGACTGTTAGTATGTGCTATGAATTGCAAGATAACTATGCCAAACTTGGTAAAGAAAAGATCGGCGAATGGCATGCTCAAGCAGATAACTTCTTCCGCTTTATGATGGATAACTTTACTACTGAGTTGGTTGTTATGGGTGCCCGTGTAGCTTTGACAACCTATAATCTTCCACTAGTACCAGGTAAGTTGAAGAACTTTGATGAATTTCATAAAAGGTATGGTAAGTATATCATTGCCGCAGGTGGCAAGTAAGATTCACTAGCATCATAGTAGTATCGCAAAAGGGACTTAGGTCCCTTTTGTTTTGGCCTTTAGTGCGTCAGAAATCTTTTTCTTAGTTTCCTCAGACATAGTATATGTTTTGCCTTTCATTGGAGATACTCTTCCCTTTAAGGTTGCAGATCTCTTTGCGTTTGCTTCTGCTGTTTGTGGCTTACCGGGTTTGCCTTTCTTTGGTGAAGGTCTTCCCTTCATTGTAATAGACTTTTGTAGCTTTTGTTCCTCGCTCATCGGTTTGCCTTTATTATGAGCCGGCTGTCCTTGTCTTTTAGCAGATACCTTAGCCATTGATGGATTATTGTCTTTAGTCAATCCACGATTCCACGCAGGTTTTCCCCTTGGTATATGTAATCCTTTGTTCCACGGTGCTTGTCCAACTGTGCTAAACTTACCATCGCTGTTGTGTTGATTATAGCTCATAGGATCGTTTTTAGCATCTAACAATACCAAGTAACGTGTTTCAAGTTCTAACATATCTTTTGGTTCACCAATGGCAAGTATTTCTCTTTGCCATTCCCCACGGTTTTCTGTGATCATGGGTTTAATGGTTTTGCTCGAACAGATATAACCATCGTCGGGATTACACCCCGTTTTGGTTCTGCTACCAATATACCAACGGCCTGTAGGAACGTGTGTCCAACGATATACAAATGCTTTAGTCATAATAATTATCCTCTATACTTATTTAGCGTTGCACTTACTACTTACAACTATATTATTTTGATTATACACTAAAGCTCAACTATATACTAGTATGTTCAACCCACTCACCCCAGATCTTACTAAATTCACCGACCAAGAACTTGCGGATAAAATAGAGGAACTTTGGCGTCGTGCCGCCGGTATGCGCGGCTATTATGCTGTCCATCAACAGTTACAGACGCTTATATACCAATATACCCAAGAACTTGACCGTCGTCGAAATGCCCCCAGTGATAAATAATAGTATGAAATCACATGAATTTATCAAACTAAAAGAATCCAAGAAGTCTGGCGTAGCCGACGGCGAACTAACACCAATGCAAAAACTAAAAAAGCAGGTAGTGCAGTGGCCAGCCAAAGTTCCGCGTGGTTACGAACTGACTGCACACGGCCGACTAGTAAAGAAATCTAAAACAGAAAAACCAAATGATGGTGTTGGCGGACAAGGTATGGCAGAAGGCGATGACTTAGGTAACTTAGATGCTGTAGTCTTTTCTCGCATTGATAGTGAGAAGAAGCGTTTAGCAGATTTAAAGAAGAATAATCCAGAAGCTTATGCTCGTGAAATGGCAAAAGAAAAATCACGCAGTCGTATTCCACCTGTAAGCACATTCGAAGAGCAAGATGTGGCGGAGGCTGGCTTAGGTATGTGGGGCGGTGGTGATGATAACAAGAAGTCTAAAGCAGTATCAGACTACGAAATTGAGCATAATAAACAGAAACAGGCCGCTGAACGAGCTCGAGCCGAAGAGCGTGATCGTGCCTGGTGGAAGGCACAAGATGATGCTTCTAAAGCAGGCAAAGACTCGTTTGAGTTTGATGGTAAGTCTCATCCTGTTAAAGAACAAGGTGTCAAAGAAGGCATTTTTGATCGCTTTAAAACACCAAAGCAAGATCCCAAAGCAGAAGCACTAAGAAAAGAACTAATGCTTAAGGATCGTGAAACAGTTCCGGATATGGATGACTACAGTTGGCAAATTGGCTGGCATTATGGCGATGGCAACAAGGATGTTAAAGCCGCATACAGCGATGCATATTATGATAATCCTACTATTCCATCTCCTCCAGAGCCACGTAGTTTTAAACTAGGATTTGATGCTCGTAAGAAGCAAGGTGTAGCGGAAGAAGTTGCTCCAATTGCAGGAACTTGGATTGCAAAATATTGGGATAAACAACCTGAAAATACCCCAGCTGAACAAATATTCCGTTCCGAAGAGGAAGCACGAAAATTCTTAAACAAACTGCCACCCCATTATGTAAAAGCATTGCGACCAGCAAAAGATTTAGACGAGCAAAGTATAAACACCCAATGGCAATACGTAGTGTATGATGCTAAAAGCGGTGCTGTTAAGTCCCAACACAATACCCGTAAAGAAGCAGAAGATAATTGTAATCAAGGATGCAAGGTTGGTAAGAGAATGGCAGGAACATCGTTCGTATCAGAGCAAGGTATAGCAGAAGTTAAACAACGCCTAGACGCTAAGTGTTGGGCAGGTAAGCACAAAGAAGGCACTAAGATCAAAGGTGGTGTTCGTGTAAACAACTGTGTGCCTAATGAATCAGTGGAAGAAGGTTGGCGTCATAAACCAACAGGCGGTGAGTTGAATACGTTGATTATGGATTACGCCGATGCTGTTCGCGATGCTTTTGAATATGGTGATTATGGCCATGATGACGAATCTCAAGAAGCATCTGATAGAGCCAGTGAAATATTAGGAACTATTAGAGCAAAGTTTGGCGATGAAGCTGTTGAACACGCTCGTAAAGCTGGAGACGCTAATACATTCGGTCGCGAAGGCAATACACACGGACACGGCGAACCAGATAGCCTAACTGGCGGATTGCGGCACGGTAAATCACAAGATATTACTAAGGCAGGTAAGATTCCTAAAAATACACAAAATGCTATGAAGAATACAGCAAAGAATTACGGGCGTTCAAGAATCAACGGTCCACAAGGTGTATTGCCAGAATCCAAAAATGACGACTATGCAGGTTCAACTCCATCCAATGGTAAAATTGCTGCAAGAAATGCTTATAAATTAGGAAAAACCTATACTAATCCGTATAGCACCAGGTTCAACAAAGGTGAATATGCACTTTGGGATAAAAGCTACAACAACGAAATGTCACGCTTGAAGAAAAAACCACAAAGTGTGGCAGAATCCTATTGGACTCGTTTACAGAACGAAAAAAATACACGACTAAATAGTTTAGTAAACGAATTATCAGAGAGTGTTAAGAATATAAAATGAACGAAGCATTAATCAAAGCCGCTAAGATAGCATTTGCAAGTGAATTTAGTTTTTATCTAAAGGCACACTTCTTTCATTGGAACGTTGAGGGTATTAACTTTCAAGAACTACACGCATTGTTTGATACCATTAATTCTGAAGTGTATGCGGCCATTGATCCATTTGCTGAAAAGATTCGTAGCTTGGGTGCTTATGCTCCTGGTAGTAATAGTCGCTTTAGTGTACTAAGTCAAATTGATGATGAAACAAGTGTAGTACCTGCAGAGCAGATGGTTGCTGAGTTATTACAAGATTCAGACAACATGGTTAAAGTATTAAAACGTGTATACGATATGGCTGAAGCCGCAGGCGAACATGGTTTCAGTAACTTCCTGGCAGAGCGTATGGATGCACATCGCAAACATAGTTGGCAATTAAGAGCTACTGCAAAATGAAAATCTTTGAAGTAATGCACGAGTCACACGGGAACGATTTTATTAAATCGTTTTTGCCATTTGTACAAAAGCATTTAGATATTAAACAGTTACCTGTAGTTAAAGTAGTAGATCGTATTCCTGGTGCAGATGGCATGACATTTGGTTGCTTTAATCCAGAAGAAAAATGCATCTACTTAGTCACTAAGGGACGTCATCCTAAAGATGCTATGCGTACACTAGCGCATGAACTTGTACATTACAAACAAGATGTTGAAGATCGTTTAAACAACGAAAGTGGCGCGACTGGTAGTGAAGAAGAAAATGAAGCTAACGCTGAAGCTGGTATTATTATGCGTAACTACTCTGAAGAAAATCCAGAGTAATACACAATGGAAATAATAGAACTTTTAGATCAATCATTCTTTGATGATAAATCCGATAGTGTTCTTTATGAACAAGCTACTAATATTCGCCTGGGTTTAATTCATCGGTTAGTAAGCAGAAATTTAACAGTACACAAAAATCTCGAACCACCATACAGTAGTTTACAAGATTTTTTAAAAAAATATCCAGTTGTTAAATCTCCAGAAGTTGGATCTTATTACCTGGTGGGTTCTATTATTGTACTGTCTGAATTTAATCAAATCGATTGGGTTGAAACATTAACTCCTGCGGAATTAATTAATACATATCAGGGACAATGGAATTTTAACATATTCGGTAGAGTAAGACCCTTCCCGCAAAAAGATAAGTACAATGATAAACAGTTACGAAAAACTATGGTGTTTAATAATCAAGAAGAATTGGATAGTTTTTTAACTGTAATACATACAACATTTAATGACTGGAAACTTACTAAAAAAATATTAGGATCCAATCGATGAACGAATACCCAGTATATCCCGAAACTCAAGAAGGCGACGATAGTGATTATAAACGAAATCCTTTCTCACCAGTCTAAAGAAGAACAAAGAGTGGAGTTAGACTCTATACTTGCCGAATGTTGCGAGCAAGTTCTTGCTGGACAAGAACGCGATCCTGAGTACTATGGCATGGTTGGTGCTTGTGTTGTATTCCCAAATGGACGCAAGATATTTGGCGTTAATCACAAGAACGAAGTAGGACTACGTGTACACGCAGAACGTGCGGCCATAGAAGCATGTGGGGATGATATTAGTCCCGAATGTATTATGGTCACTACGCTAAGTCCTTGCAATCAAGAAATGGAAGATCGTGCGGGATTAAACTGCGATCACGTTATTAAAGAAATTTACGGAATAAAAGATATCTATTGTGGATACGTTGATCCAACTCAAGAATCAATGTTAATTGATGTTACAGAGAATCCAAAATTACGCCAACTGTGCAAACAGTTAGCTGACACGTTTTTAAAGAATACACCTTAGGCCCGTTTGCTGTTATTAACGGTGTGTATGCCCGGCTGCTGGGCTACTGACATATGGAAGTCGTGCTCCGGAATGTGTTAGTTAAAGTGAGCAATTAATTCAAACTCTCTTGTAATCTACAATTAAATACTATATAATAAATCAATTACACAGGAGATTCAAATGTCAACACGTATGTTTAGCAACGAACAAAAAGCCAAGCTGACTCAGATCATTAACGAAGGTATGGCAGTATTACAAGAGATTGAAGATCTTAATGCAGGACTGTCCGATACTGTTAAAGCCATCGCAGAAGAAATGGAAATCAAACCAGCTACACTTAAAAAAGCAATTAAGATTGCCCAAAAGTCTAAGTTAGGTGAAACTAATGCAGATCATGACGAATTAAATACAATTCTCGAAACTGTTGGTAAAACACTTTGATAGAATTATTCAACAACACTTGGGTATATATTAAGAAAGATTTTAACGATTACCCGTTACGGTTTTGCGCCGAAGTTTTTGCATGGGCATGTAGTGTTGTTAGTGCTGTTATCTTTGCTAGTACAGTTCCAACAGTTCCAGTTATTCCATTGTACTCCATTTTTATTAGTGGATGTTTTGCTGCGGCATGGACTTGTTGGACCCGCGGTAGTTTTGGTTTACTAGCTAACTATGCTTTTTTAATTACAATTGATTGCATTGGCCTTGCTAGAATGTTGCTGTCGTAGTATAATAAGACTCGCCCGCTTAACGGGTATGTAGAGTAAGTGTAAGCTCAAAGTTACACACAATTGGAGAATAAATGTCTTACGTAGACGCATTGTTTGATCGCGACAAAGATCGCATTCATGTAGTAGAACGTATCGACGGTGAGCGTGTATATAAAGAATATCCCGCTAACTATGTATTCTATTACGATGATCCTAAAGGCAAGTTCCGCACCATCTATGACACCGCCGTGTCACGCTTTAGTACAAAAAACGGTAAAGAGTTCCATAAGGAACAACGTATCAACTCAGGCAAGAAGTTATGGGAAAGTGATATTAATCCTATTTTCCGTTGCTTAGAAGATAATTACCTAGGTGCCACATCACCAAAACTACAAACAGCTTTTTTCGATATTGAGGTGGACTTTGATCCACTAAGAGGCTATTCAAAACCCGAAGACCCATTTAACCCAATCACTAGTATCTCAGTGTACTTAGACTGGATGGATAAAATGGTTACACTTGTTGTTCCACCTAAGAGTTATTCTTGGGAAACTGCACAAGAAATCTGCGATACTTACGATAATTGTTTCTTATTCGAACGTGAAGCTGATATGCTTGACACGTTCCTAGATGTAATTCAAGACGCAGATATCCTATCCGGTTGGAACAGTGAGGGCTTTGATATTCCTTATACTACCATGCGTATTACTAAGGTATTGTCCAAAGATGACACTCGTCGTTTATGCTTGTGGGGTCAACTACCTAAGCAACGTACATTTGAACGCTTTGGTGCAGAACAACTAACATTCGACTTACTAGGTCGAGTGCATTTAGATTATATGCAACTGTATCGTAAGTACACATACGAAGAACGTCATAGTTATAGTTTAGATGCCATCGGCGAGTATGAAGAAGTTGGATCTAAATTAGCCTACGAAGGTACGTTGGATCAACTATATAACAAAGAATTCTCAAAGTTTATTGACTATAATAGACAAGATACCCTACTGTTAGCTAAACTAGATAAGAAATTACGCTTCTTAGACTTAGCTAATGAATTGGCTCACGATAATACTGTATTGCTACAAACCACTATGGGTGCGGTAGCGGTAACAGAACAAGCTATTATTAACGAATCACACAGCCGTGGTTTGGTTGTGCCTAACAGGAGAGCAAGAGATGATCAAGGAAACACGCAAGCGGCAGGTGCCTATGTTGCTTACCCCAAAAAAGGCATGCACGAATACATCGGAGCCATTGATATCAACTCGCTCTACCCATCAGCGATCCGTGCTCTTAACATGGGCCCAGAAACCATTGTAGGACAGTTACGTCCTGTAATGACTGATCACTATATCAAAGAGAAGATGGATGCTGGCGCAAGTTTTGCTGATGCTTGGGAAAACATGTTTGGTAGTTTAGAATATCAGGCGGTAATGAATGGTGATATCGGTACAGAGATTACATTAGATTGGCAAGATGGAAGCAGTGATATAATGAGTGCCGCAGACGTTTGGCGCTTGGTATTTGACAGTAACCAACCATGGACGTTTAGTGCTAATGGTACAATATTTAAACATAACACAAAAGGAATTATTCCCGGACTGTTAGAAAGGTGGTATGCAGAACGTAAAGAAATGCAAGCTAAAAAGAAAGCCGCAACATCTCCGGAAGACACGGCGTTCTGGGACAAAAGACAACTCGTCAAGAAGATTAACCTCAATTCGCTCTATGGGGCAATCCTCAATCCGGGCTGCCGCTTCTTCGATCAACGCATTGGTCAAAGTACGACACTTACGGGCCGTATTATTGCCAAGCACATGGATGCACACGTTAACGAAGCTATTACCGGGGACTACAATCACACAGGGACGTCGGTCATCTACGGGGACACGGACTCGGTCTATTTCTCAGCCTGGCCGCAAATCAAAGAGGATGTAGAAGCAGGACGTATGGAATGGAACAAGGATATCTGTGTACAGTTATATGATACTATTGCAGACTCTGTAAATGAGTCATTCCCGGGATTTATGGAACGTGCTTGCCATTGCCCGAGGGATATGGGTGCTATCATCAAAGGTGGTCGTGAACTTATTGCAAGTAAAGGTCTATTTATTAAGAAAAAGCGTTACGGCATTTTAGTTTACGATATGGAAGGTAATCGTCTGGATACACACGGAAAACCTGGCAAAATGAAAGCAATGGGACTAGATTTGAAGAGGTCTGATACACCTAAGATAGTACAAGAGTTCTTAAGCGAATTGCTCATGGATGTATTAACAGGTGCCGGTAAAGAAGACATTATTGTTAAAGTTAAAGACTTTAAATTAAAGTTTGCAGAACGACCAGCTTGGGAAAAAGGTACACCCAAACGTGTAAACAACTTAACCAAGTATACTGCCGAAGAAGCACGGTTAGGTAAAGCAAACATGCCCGGACACGTTAGAGCCGCTATGAACTGGAATAACTTGAAACGTATGCATGGCGATAACTATTCCACTAGTATCATTGACGGTATGAAAACCATTGTATGTAAGCTAAAGGATAATCCCGTAGGTTACACTAGTGTAGGTTACCCAACCGATGAAAGTCATATTCCACAGTGGTTTAAAGATTTACCATTCGACGATAGTTTAATGGAATCAACTATCGTAGACCAAAAGGTAGAAAATTTACTAGGTGTACTTGAATGGCGTATTGCTGAAAGTACAGATATTAAAACAACCTTTGATGATTTGTTCAGCTTCGAGTAACCTATGAAACTATCTAAATTAGTCGAACTTCGTGAACATCTAAAACTAGTCTACAATACTACAGCAATATCTCTGGGTATAGATCGTATTAGTACAGAATTAAATGGTATTAATTCTACAGTAGAAGATGCCGGATTTAATCTTGAGATTACAGATTTAACTCAAGATTTAGAACGTATGCATTCTGCACTGACTATCAATTATACCAAGTATACTGCATTAATTGATCATATTGATCAAAATATTGCCACAGAAAGCGGCAAATTGTTTACTGAAAATTATAATTTAGAATTAAAATATAATGCCATTGAACAAGTTCGCAATGTTAGAATAATGCCACTGAGCGATGAAGTACAAGCCGATATATTAAACAAAATTCGATTATATACCAATTGGAAATATCCTGCACTTGAGATCGGATGCCGCGACGGCGAGTGGACTCAACATATGGTAGCAGCAGATCCTCTGTACATTGTAGATCAATTTAGAGAGTTTACAGAAAGTGCAACAAAAGACTTTACCGAAGTATATCGTCGTCGGATTCGCGTCTACTTAATACAAGGTTACGATATGAGTACCTTGCCGCAGAATCAATTTGGCTTTGTCTTTTGTTGGAACTTTTTAAATTACTGTAGTCTAGACACAGTAAAAGAATATCTTAAAGAAGTTAAAAACTTACTGCGCCCAGGCGGGGTGTTTATGTTTAGCTATAACGACGGCGATCGCCCAGGCGGCGCCGGAATGGCTGAAAATTTCTTTATGAGTTACATACCAAGATCGATGCTAATACCAATGTGTGAAAGTCTGGGTTATGAAATTGTCAATGACGAATCTAGAGATACAACCGTGTCTTGGTTAGAGATTCGTAAACCGGGTATACTGGAAACGGTTAAAGCACATCAAGTCTTAGGCGAAATAAAACAAGTTAATGTTTGACTTTGTCTAAATACTTATCTATAATTAACACACTAATGGAGAATACAAAATGTTTGACTACTTAAAAGATATCGTACAACACACTTATGCACTTGGCGTAATCGATATGATTAAAATTACTGGTACTGAATCCAATACCACAGTAAATGCGTTTGATCAAGCAACTAAAACAGTTGTACTAAATGCAGAATTTAAAAACCCACTTCCGGACTTTGTTGGCGTATTCGGTATGCCTAACTTAGATCGTTTAAATACAATCCTTAATCTTCCAGTATATAGAGATAACTCTAAGATTAGTGTAACTAAACAAAAAGATGCAGAAGGCAATGATGTACCAAGTGGTGTAAACTTTGAAAATGATTCAGGCGACTTTAAAAATAACTATCGCTTTATGAGTACTGCTGTTATTAACGATCAATTAAAGAATGTTAAGATGAAGCAAGTTAAATGGGGAGTAGAAGTTAGCCCAACAGTACAATCAATTCAGAAACTAAAATTTCAAGCACAAGCACACTCTGATGCCACTACATTCTCTAGTAAGACAGAAAATGGCGAACTAAAGTTCTTCTTTGGTGATCAAGCAAGCCATGCCGGTAGCTTTACGTTTGCAACAACATCCGGCACATTGTCTAAACAGTTAAACTGGCCAGTTAGTGTTGTAAATAGTATTCTAAGTTTGCCAGGAGACAAAACATTTAAGATTAGTGATGAAGGTGTTGCCGAAATTACTGTAGATTCCGGACTTGCTGTTTACCACTACATGTTACCAGCACAAACTAAGTAACAATGGATGGGTTTGTAAACTACTACGAACCTCGCGGTCATGTGTTTGGCGAATGTTGGTCAAAGTCGGACACAGACCTAATGTATGTAAATATTCCTAAGAACGCTACATCGTGGACTAAGCCCAATTTACAAGATTGGGGCTGGGAAAATTACAATTATCACGCAGATAACTTATATCATAAAACTGCAATGGTTGTTTTGCGTGATCCCGTTGAGCGTTGGGCAAGTGGTATGGCCGAGTACTTGTATCTATATCATAGAGATTGGCCAATGGATGCTTTCTCTAAACAGATGTTAGAGTTAATATTTGACAAGATTGCATTTGACGACCACACCGAGAAACAAGTATACTTCTTAGAAGGCCTAGATTTAAATCGTTGTATATTCTTTTGGTTTGATGAGAACTATCGTCAAAACTTTAGCAACTTTTTAACAGAACACGGAATGCCTAATAGATATCACAATTATGAAAAGCAACATGTAAGCGACGATAGTCCTATTAGACGTAACTACAAAGAAATTTTTATCAATACTCTAAACGATTCTAAATACCTTAATAAAGTACAAGACTACTTCAGGCAAGACCTTAAATTAATCGAGCAAACAAAGTTCTATGGAACAAGATAACCTAACCGCAAAACAACTAGACTATGCTGTGTTCTTACCAGCTATCAGTGGTTTCTATGCTACCTTTATTGGTAAGCAACGTAATGAAGAATATGTAGATCCTGCACGTTTTCCGCAGGGGTTAACAGATATGGAACAACTTAACTGGCTTGATAGTCAGAAAGCATTGTTTCCTTATAAGTGGTCGCTTTACTCCGGTGGCCACGCAAACCTCGACCTTAATAAGCAGGATTGGTCAGAGGATATGGTACGCAATCGAGATCCCAACACACTAATCTTAGGCGACTCCGGTGGATTCCAGATTGCTAAAGGGTTATGGGAAGGCGATTGGAAGGCCCATTCAGGATGCCCGAAAGCCCAGAAAAAACGTGAACAAGTTTTGGCTTGGCTTGACGGTATTGCTGATTATGGCATGATCCTTGATATTCCAACTTGGGTCATTCATGATAAGAACGCTAGTGACAAGTGTGGCATTAAAACGCTTACAGAAGCAGTAGAAGCTACTAAGTTCAATAACGATTATTTCATGAAACATCGCAAGGGTGTTGCCAATGGAGGCGCTAAGTTCTTAAATGTTCTACAAGGCGCGAACCATAAGGATGCAGACGAGTGGTACGAGATTATGAAGGATTATTGCGATCCTGTTAAATATCCAGATACTCACTTTAATGGTTGGTCTATGGGCGGTCAGAATATGTGTGATGTACATTTAGTACTTCGCAGACTAGTAGCATTACGATACGATAATTTACTACAAGAAGGCGTACATGACTGGATGCACTTCTTGGGTACAAGCAAGCTAGAATGGGCGGTACTATTAACTGTTATTCAAAGAGCTATTCGAAAACACGTGAATCCTGCGTTTACAATTAGTTTCGACTGTGCCAGCCCATTCCTAGCGACTGCTAATGGACAAGTATATTTTGAAAATGTATTTGAAAACAACAGTAAGTGGTCGTACAGAATGGCGCCAAGTTGCGATGATAAAAAGTTTGCAGCAGATACACGCAAGTGGTCAGATGCTGTAGTAGCAGATGGTATTTACCCACGTTGGCAAGACAGTCCTATTAGCGACATGCTAACAGTAAAAGATATCTGTATCTATAAACCGGGTGTACCTAAAGCAGGTGTTACACTTACAGAAGAAAACTTTAAAGATCCAGAAATGTATGATGTATTGCCAGATGTAAACAAGAATGGTAAATGGGGCAAAACATCTTGGGATTCATTTAGCTATGCATTGTTAATGGGACATAATGTTTACTTACATTTAACTGCGGTACAAGAAGCTAACCGTAGATTTGATGCAGGAGAACATCCTGCCATGATGCGGTGTACTGGCCCAGGCGGCGAATACTTTGAAGATATTGTAGAAGCAATCTTTTCTGCCCCGGATCGTGCAACCGCAGAAGCTATTATTGAAACGTACAGTAACTACTGGATGGAAATTGTAGGTACACGTGGCTTTAAAGGTAAAAAAGCATTAAACAGCCAGACTATGTTTAATGCATTGTTTGAAGTTGAGCAAGAGGAAGAACATCATATTGACGATTCTGGATTAGATGAAACAGCATTAGATAACTTAGAGAACGAATAATGGATTGGATCTTTAATCATATTGCTTGGTGGTGGTGGGTAGGTTTAATTGCCTGTACTTTTGTATTACGCGAAATGGGGCTATGCTTTGCGGCATTTACCTATTGCATTATGTCTCTTATGTTTGTACTGGTATATTTTATGTGGTGTATGACCTTTGGTATATTTTTTGATAGTATATGGGATATGCCATGGTGGTGTTGGTTACTTATAGGTGGTATGGCACTCCCAGGAGTTGCACAAGCATCAACAGTAATATATCATAGGTCAGACGAACGTGTGTCTAATATAACAATTACAAGGAAATAACATGACAATCCCAAAACGTATTATCCATTTAGAAAAAGAACATGCAACGTTAGACAAGAAGATTGATGGTTTGGAAAAGTCTGGAGCATTCCAAGATGAACTATTAAACAAATTGAAGAAACAAAGGTTGCATATCAAAGACGATATTGTTAAACTTAAAGAAGAACTAGCATTCAGGGAAAGCAAAGCAAATCATGATTAGAGCAGGACACGAAGAAGTTAATTTCTTTATAGGCACAGAAGTAGAGCATACACCGGCATTTGGTATGCGTACTCTATTTGTTGTAGGCGTACAGGATACCGAAACCATCTTACTTATGGCTCATAAAAATGAGTGCCGACATGTTTACTTTGGTGCAAACCAAAGTTTCCCTAATCCAGCGATCAATGATTCCGCAGTTTGGAAATCTTGGGAAAATATGATCCTTGTTGCATTACGATTAGGATTACTATGTACATTGGATATCGATGTTAAGTGTTCAGAAGGATTAGTAGAAGGGCCGTTATGTGAGTATAACAACTTCATCCCAATGATTTCGGTGAAATTGCCGTATTTACAAATGCTAGGATATAATGCTACAATTAAGCTCGACGACAAAGACTTTGCGGCTACTAACCCAGGTGTTTGGTGTCACAGCTTACATGATTTAAAGGACCGTAGTAAGTTTACGGATTGGTCGAAGTACACTAAAGACGAAGTAATTAAATGAATCAAGAACAAAGACAAGTAACAGATCGCATTATGAATTCTGCCCAAAGACAAATTTGGGTTACGTTTCAAAAGGAAGGTATTCATTGCTATCCTGCTGCCGCAACAGATCCTAAATTAAATACCGCAGGGGAATATGATGTATCGTTTTTGGCTAATCCTCATCGCCATATGTTTCACTTCAGGGTGTGGATCGATGTGTTCCACAACGATCGCGACATCGAGTTCATCCAATTTAAACGTTGGCTCGAGTCCTTGTATAACTGGAATACCTCCAATAACAATAGTCAAGGTTCCGTTTTAGAATTAAACTTTAAGTCTTGCGAAATGTTAGCAGATGACTTATATACCCAAATTTCTGCACAGTATCCAAACCGTGCAGTAACAATTGATGTATCCGAGGACGGTGAAAACGGATGCACAATTTCTTATAACCTTACCCGTCCAACCCAATCAATTGTAATCTAAGGAGTTTTATCATGGCCCAAGAATGGCTAACTAAGTACCTTCGTCTTAAACCCGAAGTAAAAACAATCTTTGAAGATTTGGAGCGTTACGAGCAATTCTGCAGAGATTTTGGTTACCCGTACGATGAAAAAAATCTGTACAATGAACGTACTCCATATGGTGAGTATCTTAAAATGGTTCGTGGACGTGAACCTTGGGATCAATGGCGTACTCCTAAGCGTGATCGTACTAACTTCAAACCACGCGATACTAACTGGAAGCCACGTGACAGAGACTAACTACACAGTTAGCTACTACATGACTTGCGGTACCCGCACAAGAAAATCTTTTAGCACCTTAAGTGATGCTATTAGATTTTCTGTTTACTGTATTCCGTTTCATAGTTTGTTTAACATTATTAAGGATTAAAATGAACCCATTCCGCGATCAAGAAAAATTTATGAAGGCTTGCGATCAAACTGTAGGCAGAGTAAACAATGAAATTAATGAAGATCAGTACGACCTATATCTAAACTTAATCAAAGAAGAAGTGGCTGAACTACAGGTAGCAGTTGATGAGTGCGATCCAGTAGAACAGTTAGATGCGCTTATCGATATTCTAGTTGTTACTATTGGTGCTATTCATAGCGCAGGGTTTGATGCTGAAGGTGCGTGGAAAGAAGTCATGCGTACTAACTTTGCCAAGATCGATCACGAAACAGGCAAGGTGCGTAAGCGCGAAGATGGCAAAGTACTTAAACCGGTAGGCTGGACTGCACCAGTGTTAGGACCATTTGTTAAGGAATAATTATGTCCAGCAGAGAAAAAAACCAAGCAGACTTTGACTTAGAACGAATTATGGACTTGTTCGACGAAGCATTAACCAGTAAAGACGAACGTGTTGTTAATGCGCTACGCCAACTGTTAATGATTGTTGCTCTTACTGCACCAGAGAGTAATGATGGTATTATGAACAAGAATACAGGTCCGTTTCGTCAACTTCAAGACGATTTGAATAACCTGCATCGTCGTATTAATACTATGGAAAACGAATTAAACAATATGCGTCGGCAACCTCTGGGAGGTGCAGGTTCGCCGAGTCCGTGGAATCCAGGTGCAGGCAGTCCTTATACACCTCCGTATACTAACCCAACTACAGGAGCACCAGGTACATGGTGGGGTATTGATCCAAACATGCCATACACTACCTCAGGTACAAATCCTGCTACCATAAGCATACATAATCCAGGTGCAATATCGGGCAAGATTAGTTTGAGTTCCACAGATGTTAATGCTATAATGAATAGTATACAAGATACAGAGAAATGAAATTATACAAAATGCGTAAATTATGGTACATGGGCTTAGAGCCCTAACTATGTTTAACGTTGTTTAACAATGTCAAAGAGTAAAAGATTTTGGCATTCTACGGATAATGGATTTTGGTTTTTTCCAGTTAAACAAGGGAAAAATGAACTCAAAGGTCCTGCTGAGATTTACGGACAACATAACAACACCGGGTTAATAGCAAGGTGGACAGGAAACTAATCCACCCATAACAAACCCGCTTCGGTGGGTTTTTTATTGATAGTAGTTGACATAAGCCTAAATATTCTCTATACTGTATAGACAAAGAGGATATTATGCGTAAACTATTTTATATTGGGCTGGAAAAATACAAAGGTCGCTACACTTTACAACTACAAGATTGGAATGAGGCTGTTTTTAAGCGTCGTGGAATCGATTATGTTATTGTAGAAGGTGAAACTTTAGACACAGATCGAGCAATCGTAACCGGGCAAGTATTAGATGCACACGGACGCACTTACTATTCAATGACACAAATGGCCAAATTGGTCAAAATGATGAAACAAGGAGAAGTAACCAATGAAGATATTATCTACTTTGAAGATATGTTTACTTCGGGAATTGAAAGCCTCCCTTACATTATGGATCAGATACCACAAGCTCATCGTCCTAGGATTGCTGTGCGTTGCCTTGCTCAATCCATTGACCCAGACGATTTTGTCCATGTGTGGGGTATGCAAAAATGGATGGGACTTTACGAAAAGATGGTTGATAGCTTCGCCGACATTACATTAGCTAGTAATGAAGAAATGGTAATGCACATGAAGATTGCAGGGTGGGAAAGTCCTATCTACAATATTTCAGGATTGGCATTTGGTAAAGAAGAAGTACGCAACCGTGTTAAAGGCGACTTAAAACCATTTGAAGATCGTGCTATGCGTGTAGGTTTTGCTGCACGGTGGGATCAAGAGAAACAACCAGACTTTTATATGGACTTAATTGAAGCATGGAACGATAACTTCCACTTGCCCAAGGTAGAGTTTTGTTTGTTTAACGGCGGCAAGTTAAAGTCTAATAACGATAGCTATATGGCCCGTACAAGAGATTTACAAGAGCGTGGACTATTAACAGTCTACGAGGATTTAGAAAAGAATGATTACTATAATTTGCTTAACGATACTCGTGTATTGTTTAATTGCGCTTTACAAGACTGGGTTTCAAACACCGTATCAGAAGCAGATACGCTTGGATCGAATGTTTTATATCCTGCTTATCGTAGCTTCCCTGAAACTTTTGCAAATGACGCAAGCCGGTTATACGTTCCTTGGTCATTAGAAGATGCAATGACTAAACTAAACACGTTATTACAACGTCCACACGCACAACAAGGTCGTATCAGCGATTGGACAGACGGTTGTATTGATCGTGTACTAGATATTTTACAAGGTCAAGGTGAATCTTGGTTGCGTATGGATACCGATTATCGCAAGCACACTCATGAAGGCAAATATTAAAATGGCAACTAAATTAAGAGGAAATAAAATGTCTCAACTAAGCAAATTAGATAAAGTAAACGAATCATTTACAATTAACCGATACGACAATGGTTACATGATCGAAGTAGGTGGGCGCGACAAAGAAAGTGAGTGGAAGAATTGTAAGATTATGTGCTCAACTCGAGAAGAATTGATTGCAGTAATTAATGAAGCATTGGATTTAGAAAAAGACGAATAATGGCCACTTTTACTAGTGAAGATGTAAAATCTCTATTAACCGATTGGTTTCCCGGAGATGTAGAGCCGGTTAACGAGGGTGAGTATGAAGTAATGTCTCCTTCTTGGCCATGGCCACATCGTGTATTATGGACCGAAAAGAATGGGTGGGAAACTTCCGATCATACTAAGTGGCGTGGTTTGCGGATTAGGATTCCCGAGTAATGGAACAAGTATTCTGGTTCGTAGCAAGTTGTATAGGTTGCGTTGTTGGCACGTATCTATGTGTTGCTGTGGGACGTATTATAGAGAAACTTTGCAAATGATAGGGTCGCCTGAGTGTGGTTGCGGTAAAACATTGCATCCTCCATATTGCGATGGTAGTCATGCACGTAATCAACAACAATACAAAGATTGGATTCTTAAATGTGAAGCAGAACAGCACCCAAAGACTACAAACACACTCGAGCAGACCTTGACAGTATGCGAGCAAACATCGTATACTATAAAAAATTAACACGTGATTTAGTAAAAGAAAACACAGAACTAAGGACAAAACAAAATGGCAACCAAAAAACCAGCAAAAAGTAAATCAGTACCTGTAAAGAAAGATACTGCTAAAAAACTAAGCAAAGACGATCGTAAAACATTCACTATCAATGCAGGTGATTTATCTGCCGATGAGGCGATTAAGTTACTTAATAAAGTTAAGTCTTCTCTAAAGAAGAAAGACGAAAAATTCAAAGATGCAGATCCTATTGTTACCGTTGGTAGTCATAGTGTACATACACTTTATCCCAATGGTCGTGTAGAGTTTGTAGTAGATGATGACAAGTTACGTGCAGATGTTATGGCCGCACTAGCAGAAGTTGAAGCCACAAAAGAAAAACCTAAAAAAGTTACTAAACGTATAGGCGAAACTAAGTTGGCTGTTTCTGTAACAAGAATCAAAAAAGCATAATAATGACGAGAAGAATTGTAGTAACAGGTGGATGTGGTTATATTGGTAGCCATGTTGCGCGAGCATTTAAACAAAATGGTGATAATGTTGTTGTTATTGACCGTGTTCGACGTGAACATACATTAAAGGACTTAGATGGATTCTTTATCTCTGATTTTGCCGACGATGATGCTCTTGCTACCATCTACGATTATAGCCCAGATGTTATTGTACATTGTGCTGGCACAAGCCTTGTAAGCCCTAGTATGTCTGATCCCGGCGAATACTATGACAATAATATTAGCAAAACAATCAAACTCTTAAACTTTGTCAAGGACTTCGATAAGAAGCCATTGATTATGTTTAGCTCTAGTGCTAGTGTCTATGGCGAACCCGAGCGGTTACCTATTCCCGAATACGCACGTAAGAATCCTATTAGTCCTTATGGTAAAACTAAAGCAATGACTGAAGAAATTCTTCAAGACTATTGGGGTGCGTATGCACTACCTAGTATGTGCTTCCGTTACTTTAATGCCGCTGGTGCTATGCCAGGTACATCAGATTTAGGTCAAGAACCCTTTGCTACTCATATTGTTGCCCGAGTATTAGAAGCAAGTTTACAGAATCGTGCGTTTACTATCAACGGCGATGACTTCGACACACCCGATGGTACTTGTATTCGTGACTATGTACACGTATGGGATATCGCACAGGCCCACGTTCGAGGTGTTGAATATCTATTCCCGAATTGGCTCCACGGCACACCTAGTGTGGGTGCAAGTATATTTAACCTTGGTACTAATACAGGTGTAAGTAATAAGGAAATCGTAGATTATGTTGTTAAGAAATACGGTATACCGTTTATCAACTACGGACCTAAGCGTTGGGGCGATCCAGCAGAGCTTGTTGCCGATGCTACAGATGCACGTGAAAAATTAGGGTGGGAACCCAAGTATAGTAATATTGAAACTATCATTGATAGTGCATATAAATGGTACTGTAGCAAATGAGCTTTCAAACACTATTCGACTTTGAATCTGCACTAGCAGAATTTACAGGTGCTCCTTACGCAGTTGTCACAGATGGTTGTACTCATGCTATCGAACTTTGTTTCAGACTAGATTGTATTACCTACACAGAGTTTACAGCATTTACCTATATTAGTATTCCACAGTTAATGCGTGAACTCGGTGTACGTTACAAAATGAAAACGGACTACTGGAACTTCCAGGGCGAGTATTCATTTGGATATACTAACATTTGGGATAGTGCCCGTGTATTAAAACAAGGTATGTATCGCCTAGGTATGAAACAATGTTTGAGTTTCGGTCACGGCAAACCTTTACAACTAGGTAAAGGTGGTGCTATACTTCTAGATAACGAATGGGAATATCGAGAATTAAGTAAAATGCGTAGTGATGGTAGAGATCTACGTATTAGTCCTTGGCAAGATCAAAAGACCTTTGGCGAAGGATATCACTACTGCCCAACCTTAGAAACTTGTCGTCTAGGTATAGAAAAGTTACCATCGGTAGATCCTATACCAACATTACAAGACTATCCGGACTTACGAACTATTGACTTCGTATAACTAGATATTATACAATAACACAATACAGTCATCCACGACACAAAATAGGAAAAATAAATGTCAGAAAAAGAACACTTAATTAATATAATGGACGAAAAAGGGTATTCAGAAGGATACCTAGGCGATAACATTCGTGCTAGAATGAAACGTGATAAGAAACGTTTTTGGGCAGGTGATAACATTGCAGAATACTTACACGAAGGTGATAAAGAAATCCTAATCAAAGAAGCCACAGAAGCATTTGAAAAGGTACTAGATGCATTACTAATTGATCGCGAAAATGATCCCAATAGTCAAGGTACAGCTAAACGATTAGCTAAAATGTATTTTAAAGAAATCATGGCAGGTCGGTATGAAACTGCTCCGGACGCAACAAGTTTTCCAAATGAGGTAGATGATGGTTACAAAGGTATGTTGGTTGTACGTAGTGAGCTTCGTAGTATGTGTAGCCATCATCATCAACCAGTTGTTGGTGTCGCTTATATCGGGATCATTGCCGCCGATAGACTTATTGGTCTCAGCAAGTATACTCGCATTGCTCAATGGTGTGCTCGTAGAGGTACATTACAGGAAGAGCTCTGTAACGACATCGCAAGAGAAATAAGCAACGCCACAGGTAGTAAAAATGTAGCAGTTTATATACAGGCCACGCACGGATGTTGCGAAAATCGTGGTATTATGGCTGCTAGTTCGTTAACGCAGACTACTGTACTAACCGGTGCTTTCCAAACTGATATGAATACAAAGAAAGAGTTCTTTGATAACATTAAACTACAGCAGGAATACTCAAGATGAGACCATTAGCACACTTAGGTGTTGGGCCAGAATCTGCAGATTACGATCTGTGTTTATTAAACGAAGCCCTGTACGATCAGCTTTCAGAGCGGGGCGAACAATTATTAGAATCTGCTAAAAAAGAGTTTATGGGCCATTACTACGACAATATCCCGTTAAAAACACGGGACGAGTTACAAAAAAATTGCGATAAATGGTTAAAAGAAAAGACTGCATTAGAGAATCTCAAAGCACCTGCGATACTAATAGAAAATGCTGAGGAAAATATAATTGAATTGTATCAGGCTATTCAAAATAAGCAATATGGCTTGTTGTCTGATACTGTATACAAAAAATATCGAAACGCATATTTTGCCAAGGAAGAAGCGTGGCATCAGTCGACTGAGAAAGATACATTGTTAAACGAGATCTATTCTTATAACGAAGTTATATATAATATTAAGAAACAATAGGAATATTCAAGATGAAATGGCTAAAGAAAATTGTAGTTAAGTGGGTTAGAGATGACTGGTATAATAGTCAAACTGTAGCACAAGATGTAGCAGTGAGCGCCAGATCTGTTGATGTAGAAGGTATGTCATTTAATGTTATGCCAGCTACAGGCGGAACTGTAGTACAGATTCGTAGCTATGATCGTCGAACAGATCGTAATAACCATATTACGCACGTTATTCCTGATGGTGAAGATATTAGCGAACGCATTGGCCAAATTGTTAGCATGGAACTACTGCGTTCATGAAACTATGGTTCCGCAACTTCCGTATTAGCATACTAAACTGGCTAGCGGCCAGTAAAATCACAATAGAAAAGGATAAACCACCAGTGGCATACACTTTAAATACAGGACCGTACAACAATGGTAGTGGATTACATCATAGTTTTAGCAATCATCAACATACACAGGCACAACATATGAACATAGGAAATCCCACAATTAATTTTAACGTAGTAAAGGCCAGTGGCGGCTGGATCGTACAAGTTAATCCGCAACAATCATACAATACATTAAGCATCGGCGGGGTTGACGTTAAGCCAGCAGATCTTTATCTTATACACGATGAAGAAGATTTTGATGCGGCTTTGGGTAAAATTGTAACAGCAAGTTGTTTAAAGGCATAATATGATCGTTGAATCTTTACAAACAGTCGTCTCAGAGGTTAACGGTCTTTGGACTTGGATCGCAGGTATTATTGCTGGTTGGGGACTAACCTTTACCGCAGTAGTTGCTACATTGGTGTACGCACACGTTCGCATTTCACGATTACAAAAGTTAGTGGGTAAGATTGAAAATCAACTCGTCACTGATGTGCGTGATTTAAGTATTCGTTTACGTAAAGTAGAAAATGATCAATAATATCTATTCTAATACCGCAGGATATCTAAACGTCAGCGGACACAACAATACTCCATACGTTTATCCTGACCCGAGTGGTAACCCAGCAACTGGCATGATTCGCATGAATGGCAATCATTGTGAAGTCTATAACGGAAGCAACTGGCTTGCATTTGGTTCTAGTGCCGAAGTTAGCCTAAGCGGTGCGGCTATTAGTGCATTGGATTGGTGCCATAAGAAAATGGCCGAAGAAAGTCGCATTAAAGAACTTGCCGCTAAGAGCGTTACTGTAGCAGATGCACTTGCTCGGTATGAACTAGCACAAGCTCAACTTAAAATGGTTTTAACCTTAACTGACGCAGAATGAAACTCAGTGAATTAGTTGCAATAGTCATTACTGTCCTTATCCTGGTTACGTTTATTGTATATCAACACGGACATATTATTAAATAATGCAACAACTTCCTCCCGGATGCAAGGTAGCATACGAAATCCGTTTTATGGTTAGTGAACTTACCAACGAAATGGGCGAATGGTTTAATATGATCGGTGGATCTGCTACTAGAGTTAAGTGGTGGGACGGTCGTGGTCGCGAACATTTTACAAATCAAGTACAATACGGTAAAGCAAAAGCCAGCTATAAAATGCAAGATGGTACAGGATTAACTTTAATTAGGTTTGATGGTGCAGATGCAAGTACCGCAAGTATGTTCCTATTAAAATTTATAGATCAAATACAAACACACAATTTAAAAGAAGCAGAACATTATGTCTAGAAAAGTATTTTACAAAGATTCAACAGTTAAAGGTTGGGTACACGAAATTATTCGTAGTATGGCCCGAGATGATTGGCGTCCCGACTATGTTGTCGGACTTACACGTGGAGGCTTAGTTCCCGCACTTATGCTGAGTCAATATCTAGACGTACCAATGGAAACACTTAAAGTAAGTTTCCGTGACGATAATGCTAATCCAGAGTCTAACCTGTGGATGGCTGAAGATGCGTTTGGTTACGTACCCGAGACCGACAAGGTATTAGCCGACTTTGACTATAGTTTATGCGCTAAGAAGATTCTTGTTGTAGATGACATTAACGATTCCGGTGCTACGCTTAATTGGATTAAGCAAGACTGGATGAATAGTTGTTTGCCTGACAATGAACGGTGGGATGGGATTTGGGGTAGAAATGTGCGTACTGCTGTCTTAATCAATAACGATGCAAGCGAGTTTACAGATATAGACTATGCTGGACTAAACATTAACAAAATGGAAGATCCAATTTGGTGCGTATTCCCGTGGGAAGATTGGTGGACTCGATAAATAGTATTATAGCGGCCTTTCTGGTATTCGTCCCGCTTTACAAATTCCGCAAACCTATGCTATAATTTAACATAGGAGATTTAAATGTCAGCAATGCTTCAATACCCAGCAGTAACTTACAAATGGACAAGTACTAAAGAGTACGTAGATGCTTTCCCTGTTGCGTATCGTCAATGGAAGGCTGATAGCCATTGTAACTTAATCCACGGTTATGCGTTTAGTATGAAGTTCTATTTTGGAACTAACGACCTAGATGTGCGTAACTGGGCTGCTGATTATGGTGGACTCAAAGAACTTAAAGACGTATTACAATCACAGTTTGATCATACCTTATTAGTAGCAGAAGATGATCCCGAATTAGAATTATATAAAGAATTAGAACATCGTAACATGGCTAAACTAACTATTCTTCCTAGACTAGGATGCGAAGGTTTAGCAGATATGCTTTACAAATATGTAAACGGTGTGTATATACCAGACTTTTGGGGTAAGGCAGAAGCAGATCGTTTATGGTGTTATAGAGTAGAAGTACGTGAAACACAATCAAATATGGCATTCCGCGAAGGACACCGCGAATGGTGCGAGGACTTGTTTGCGTAAACTGTGGCACATATGGGCAAAGGCTTTAGGCGAAAAAGCAGGCAAATCAAATAAAGAAGCAGATCTAATTGCTTGTATTCGTAGTATGATTGTGTTAGTATACATTATTACTAATTTTGTTATTATAGCCGGTGTGATCCGGCATTGGAATGGTTAAATGAAAATCAAAGTAAGCGAACTATTTTATAGTTTACAAGGCGAAGGACGTTTTGTTGGAGTACCTAGCGTATTCCTTAGAACCTATGGATGTAACTTTACCTGTAGTGGGTTTGGTTGCAAGCCGGGCGAGAAATCTACAGGTGCAGATGATGTAGCTGAAGTAGTTCATATGTACAATACATTCTTAGAATTACCTTTAGTCGAAACAGGGTGCGATAGTTATGCTAGTTGGCATCCTGCATTTAAACACCTTAGTCCTACATTGACTACTGAAGAACTTGTAGATCAAATGCTTGCACTAACCCCAAACAACTGTTGGTTACAGAATAATGGCAATGACGTACATTTAGTTATCACCGGAGGCGAACCATTGTTAGGTTGGCAACGTGCATACGCAGAACTACTAAGTCATCCACGTATGGCAGACTTAAAAAATATTACATTTGAAACAAACGGTACTCAGGAATTACACGAAGACTTCCGGGATTACTTAATTGACTGGGCAGATGCATTACCCGGACGTGAAGTTACGTTTAGCGTTAGTGCTAAGTTAAGTGCAAGTGGCGAAACTTGGGAAGATGCTATTAAACCTAAGGTTGTAAACATTTATCAAACATACGGACATGTTTATCTTAAGTTTGTAGTTGAAACAGAAGATCACGTTAACGAAGCTGTTTGCGCCGTTGATGCATTTAGACACGATGGCTTTAAAGGCTCTGTATACTTAATGCCACAAGGTGGAATTGTTAGTCCCTATGAAGCAAACAAAGTAAACATTGCTAACATTTGCTGTGACCGTGGATTTAATTATAGCCCACGTCTACACGTAGACTTATGGGGCAATGGTTGGGGTAAGTGAAAGTAAGGTACGGAATGTTTCCACAAGGCTTATACGGAATGAACATAACAGGAATGTGGATGGACGAAGAATACGATATTTTTAATAGTCGTGCAGAGTTTAAATCAGTTTACTTGTTGTGGCCACGACGTTGCTATTTAACAGGTCGTCAACTTTGGTTAACACACGCTTACAAGGGTACTGCCGTATGGACTGGTCCGGGTGAACCAGTAGAAGAACATCGTTATTATAACGAAATAGATTATTTAATAGGAAAATTAAAACAGTGAGTTATTTATTTACAAGTGAGTCAGTATCCGAAGGACACCCCGACAAAGTAGCAGATGCTATTAGCGATGCAGTATTAGATCTAGTGATGGCAAAACAGGACCCATCATTACGTTGTGCATGTGAAACATTGGTTACTACTAACCGTGTCATTGTAGCAGGAGAATACAAAGGAGATTTAGATCCGGATGTCGTTAATACAACTATTCGCCAAGTTATTAAAAATATCGGATACGAGCAACCTGGATTCGATTGGCGGACTGTAGAAATTACCAACTTACTACATGCACAATCTGCTGATATTGCATTAGGTACCGACTCATTTGGTGCAGGTGATCAAGGGTTAATGTTCGGCCATGCTTGCAATCAAACTGAAAATTATATGCCGGCTGCAATTTACTATAGTCATCAAATTTTACAAAGATTAACTCGTTATCGCAATTCGGGCGAAATTGCATGGCTTGGTCCAGATGCTAAATCGCAAGTTACATTCAAATATAACGATATTGGTTTTCCTCTTAAAATTACTAAAATTGTATGTAGTACGCAACATAACGATGACATTAGCATCGACGAAGTTCGTGCAAGAGTTAAAGAAGTAATTTTAGAAGTAATTCCCGAAATATATATAGATGATAAAACAGAATTCTATATTAATCCAACTGGTCGCTTTGTTATTGGCGGCCCAGACGGCGATACAGGTCTAACTGGTCGTAAGATAATTGTTGATACATATGGTGGTTCCGCTCCGCATGGCGGTGGTGCGTTTAGTGGGAAAGATCCCACTAAAGTAGACCGTAGTGCCGCATATATGGCTAGATATATAGCCAAGAATATTGTAGCAAGTGAACGTGCATCTTGGGCTACGTGCCAAATTAGTTATGCAATTGGTGTAGAACAACCAATGAGTTTTTATATTAAGAGCGATAGTAACGATGACGAGGCACTGACTAATAAAATTTTAAAGTTAATAGATCTTACTCCTAAAGGCATTATTAACAAATTTGATTTATTCCGTCCAATTTATAGCTCAACCACAAACTACGGTCACTTTGGTAAATTGTATTTGCCATGGGAACAAGTAGATTTATTTAAGGATTAATTATGGCAACAAAGAAACCAGCGGCAAAGAAAATCGTAGCTAAAAAAGTTGCAGTTAAAAAACCTGTTGCTAAGAAAGCTGTAGCAGTTAAGAAGCCTGCGGCTAAAAAGACTACTGCACCTAAGACTAAAAAGATTGACTTTACAGGAATGACCCCACGTCAGGTTGCTGATGCTAAGGGCGAACCATGGGTTAGTGTTATTAGTGTAGAACTAGACCCAGATAACATCGGTAACGGTGCATTCGAATTAGATTGGAATGAAAAGTTTGTTACTAATCTAGTACGTGCCGGATACAAAGGTAAAGATGATGCAGACTTAGTGGATCAATGGTTCCAAGACGTGTGTAAGAATGTAGTAGCAGAGAACTTTGAACAATGGGAAGCCAATCAACCATACGATTCACGTCCACGTGTAATGGATAAGAAAGATCTAGGTGACGGTCGTACTGAAGTTTCATGATTTTATATGTAAACGGTGATAGCCATAGTACTGGTGCCGAAGCATTAAATATGTATTGCTTCGCCCAAGATGATCCATTATATTGGGCATTAGGTCGTAAACCACATCCAGATAATCTACAGGTTAGTTATGGATGCGAGATTGCTAATATGATGGGTGCAGTACTTGAATGCGATGCCGAAAGTGCTAGTAGTAATGATCGTATTATTAGAACTACATGGGATTACCTTATTGGTGTACAAGGTATGTTTAATAATGTAACCCCCGATTACATTATTATTGGGTGGAGTACATGGGAACGGGAAGAATGGAAATACGAAGATATATTTTATCAAGTCACTGCTAGTGGCACCGATGATGTTCCCACTGCTCTAAAAAATAAGTATAAAAAATGGGTAGTAGATCAAGATTATATTAGTAGAGAGCGCAAACTAATAAGTTGGCATGATCGCATATACAAATTTCACTTAGATTTAGAATCTAGAAAAATCCCACATTTGTTTTTTAATACCTATAGCGATTTTTCAGCTGTACGATCTAAACAAATTACAAGTCGGTCCATCGATTTTATAATAAACGAATATGATTGGGATGGGTGTTACCTAGAACCATACGATCAAGATTATACTTACTATTATTGGCTTAAAAATCGAGGGTTTAATACAGTTAGACCGGATTCATACCATTTTGGTGCAGATGCACATATGGCATGGGCTGAATTTTTATACCAATATATGGTTCAAAAGGCTTTGACAAAGTAATCGTTATATGCTATTATAACTATATGAGATATCTTTTAGTCGACACCGCAAATACATTCTTCCGTGCTAGACACGCAGCCCACAGACAAGCAGATACTTGGGATAAACTAGGTTTTGCTATACATACTACTTTAGGTAGTGTAAGTAAATCATGGCGTGACCAGAAAGCAGATCACGTTATTTTCTTCTTAGAAGGACGTAGTTGGCGCAAAGACTTTTATACACCATACAAGGCTAATCGTGCTGTTGCACGTGCGGCATTAACAGAAACAGAACAAGAAGAAGATAAGCTCTTTTGGGAATCGTTTGATAACTTAAAAGATTATCTTGCCAACAAGACCAACTGTACAGTACTGCAACACGAAAATTTAGAAGCAGATGATTTAATTGCAGGATGGATTCAAAGTCATCCAGATGATCATCACACTATTGTAAGTAGCGATAGTGACTTTCATCAATTACTAGCAGACAATGTAAATCAATATAACGGAATAGCAGATGAGCTCCACACTATTAAAGGCATTTTTGACAAGAAAGGTGCCCCGGTCAAAGATAAAAAAACTAAGGAAGCAAAAGTCATTCCGGATCCTAAGTGGATTCTTTTCGAAAAGTGTATGCGAGGCGACCCCACCGACAACGTATTTTCGGCTTACCCGGGAGTACGTAGGAAAGGAACTAAGACTAAGACTGGTCTTGAAGAGGCCTTTGCCGACAAAGATGCGAAAGGCTTTGCGTGGAATAACCTGATGCTACAACGCTGGACTGATCACAACGATGTTGAACATCGTGTATTAGATGATTACCAACGTAACGTAGTACTAGTAGATTTATCTGCACAGCCAGAAGATATTAAAGTTAAGATTGCTACAACCATTGCTAACGGTGCAGTACCATTGAATCGCCCAATGGTTGGCGCTCAGTTCTTAAAGTTCTGTGGCAAATATGATTTAATTAAAATGGCAGATATGGCCGATAGCTATGTTCGCTTTTTAGAAGCACCGTATCCGGAGAAGTAATATGCGGATAGCTTACGTTCTCGGAATACTCCTTTTTATACTGGTAGCTATAGTGGATCGGCATCAAGCTCTTCGAGATAGAAAAGATCGAGTATGGAACGAATTGAAACGCACTGATTATTAAACGCCGGCGTCCGGCAGCAAAATAAGGAAAAGATATGAACCCAATTTTAGCATGGTATACTCGTAACTACACAGCAATCACCTGGTTTATTATCGGATGGATGTCCATGGTTACCTTAGTAGATTTTAGCAAGGGCGATTGGTCCGGGGTAGCATTTGATATTGCCCTCGTTGCACTTAACTATTTCTTATATAAAAAATGACCACACTTAAAGAACATTTACTTATGTGGTCTGCAATTATTATATTAGGTGGGCTCATGGTTGGGTTGGTATATGGCATTGGTACAATATTACCAAAAGATGCTATTTACGATTGTCGTATAGCAGAGATTAGTCCAGACTATACTCCTGCAATGAAGGAAGAATGTAGGAAGCGTCCAGCACGATGAATATCGTAGTAGTGTTAATCTTCCTACTGTTTACTAAACACTTTATTGTAGACTTTCCCTTGCAATGGGAATACCAATGGAAGAACAAAGGTACGTACGGCCATCCCGGTGGGATTATACATGCCGCACTACATGGCATCGGAACATACTTTTGTTTCTTCTGGCTTAGTGTTGAATTAGCACTATGGTTAGCCGTTGCTGATATGATTATACATTACCATATTGACTGGGCTAAGATGCGATTAAATGCACACTTTAATTGGCAACCGCAGACAAGTGAAAAGTTTTGGTGGTTGTTGGGATTGGACCAATACCTACATGCATTAACATATATAACAATGATTGGATTACTAGTATGACTGAACTAATTGCAAAACCTGTAGTAAAGAATAAGATGTGGATCGTTGAATCCGAAGGGACCAAGGTTGGTAATATTATGACCGTTGATGAGGGCGGAGTCGTTTATATACATGACAACAAACGCGAGCAGTTTGCTAGTATTAAATTGTTAAGCAAAAAGTATAATATCGAATTTGCCAAAGCCGAAAAAGCTAAAAAAGAAAAACTAGATACGTATGAAGTATACGGTTTCCCTACCAACTCTGCGCCGCAAAATCAAGTATTAGACGTTCAACGCTATTTGCCTATCTATACAAAAGGTAGTAAGTCAAAGAGTTTCTTTTGTGCAGGCTATTACATTATTAAGTTCTCTAGTACATGGGTTCGTGCATATTGCCCTAAACTTATTACATTAAATCGTTACGAGTATCAAGGTCCATTTAAAACACAAGAACGTATGGTAGAATCTATGCGGGAAGCAAATGGGAATTGAGCTCGACCCAGCATCGGGTGCAGGATTTATTAAAGAACAATTCCCAAATCTAACTGTACACGAAGCTCATATGGCATATTGGAATATGCGTATGAATGATGGTAGTGCTCGTAAGAAACTTGGAATGGATCTACCAGTAACTGAAGATCCGGCTATGCGCGAAGCATACGAAAAATGGAAAACATGGAAAGCACTACAGTTATGAATTGGGTTGAATTAGTACAACAGCATTGGCCTGGTATTAGCGTCGAAGATGCTAACGATGTGCTATGGAGTGCTACATGCTTTCCAATGGGTAATGCAGAAACTATAGAAAAACAGATTAAAGAAGCATATTTCAAAGGGCACGGCGATGTTGGGCTAGCGATTGCACAAGTCGAGGATGAAATGTTTGAAGAATTTAAGAGACATAAAGTTATGGATACATTAAAAAATGGATAATTTGCCCTTTCACATTAAAATGTTTAATGATAAAGTAAGAGCTATGAATCAAAGCAATAGCAAACTACTTACACTAAACACTCAAGAAGCTCGTAGTTTACACGCCGAAATCTACGATTTGATGGCCACAATCGCCGAGTTAAGTAAGACCAGTAGTAACGATACCGTTGTTATTAATATGGATGGTGGTGGTTTTAAATAAACTGCGTATATTACGGTGATAAATAAACTGTATATCAAGGATAGATGAAATGAGTCGACCAAAACCAACTGTGTTGTTGGACCATGTAAATAAGACAACATACAAAAGCGAACAGGTATTAGCCAGTGAAGGCATATGGGCAGTATTTTACGACAACCAACCCATTAATCTTAAAACTCACAATATTTTAGTATCATATCCGGGCCCAAAGTATAAAAAAGTATCCTTCTCAAATTCTGGACATGCTATCAATCTTTGCAAAAAATTAAATGTCTTATTTAAAACGGACAAATTTTCAGTTGTAATTTTACGTGTCGGCGACCGCATCTTCCCTTAAACGTTACAATCAACGTCAACTTACTAAAATTTTTATAGAGCAAGCAGGCTTTCCTATAGGCATGACTACAGACATGCAAAAACGTTGGTGGAAGAATCCCACAGATGCTAACAGTCTTAGATTAAGTTTAGCCGGATTGCAGTTTGTTAAATCTATACTTAAACTTACCAGCTACGACTTCGTACTTCCCGCAGAACTAACTAATCAAAATCTATTGCAATTAGAACGCCAGTTTAAAGGTATGTACTACTTGCTTAAACGCGAAAAACTTATAGTTTTTGAAGAAGAAGAAGCTATGATGCTTACTCTACACGGGAACGATTTAGTGTCGTATTTAAACAACATAGAATCACAAGGTTAGTAAGCACTAATCTACATTTTACCAAAAGTAGTTGACTGCAATACCCCTTTAGTGTATTATTAGAACTGTAGTAAAAAGTTGCCAGAGGACATGCCAATAAGGGCTACGCCGATGGGAATCACAATCTAATAGGAGAATTAAAATGGCAGTTGCTAATTTCATCGCAGTACAACCGCAAGTACAACCACAAACTTATGCGGCTCAACAAAATGCCCAGTATAATCATCAGGGCTCAAAGTTCGTAGATCTTGGAACAAGATTTAACGACACAATCTCAAACCTTCCACGTATCAAACAAACCGGCGCTCGTAGCATGATCTCAAATGCTTGTGCTGAGTTCCAAAAAAAGCATACTCATATTACCTGCTTTGAAGATTTAGATCTTGCAGTAGCAGGTGAAACTTATATGTCAGAAATTTTAATTGACATTACCATCCAACGTATTCTTAACTTACCTTGGTGTGCAGAAATTTTAACTAACTTCCGCGAAGTGCAAGCCGACCCAATTAAACTCTACGAAGTAGTTGCTGGCGGCGACTTAGCTCACTTGTACCCAGTTGGTACTAAACTGTTTGCAAGTTGGGACGCTCAACATACCGCTATTGTATATTGGCTTATTGCTGTGATGATTTTTAAGCAAGATCCTAAAACAGTTAAAGTGCCAAGCATTCTGTACAAAGTTAAAAACCGTGCAGACATCCGTATGAACTTTGTCAGCGGTAACAGCGACAAAGGTAAACTCACTTTAGACAAGATCGACTTATTCCGCCAAATGGTATTAGGTGTGCGCCTTGATGGTAATGCTGACCCTAAATGGGTTGAAGCAGAACTTAAACAACAGTACTTAGAAGATTCAGACTTGTTTGTTACCGCAGAAAAGTTTGGCGATACTCACATGCCAGGTGCTATTAGTCGTATGGCAGAGATTGACAAGTACAGTAGCGATATCATTCGCAAGTTTGCCTTGTACACTACAACCATCCCAACTGCACGTCCAATTGATTCGCAAGAAATTGAGATCATGTGTGCATGGTTTAACCTTGCTAAAGAGGATGGTATTGATTACACCGACAACGAAGTGATTAGCCTTGGTAACCACTTACACAGTTTGTTTGGCGCAGACTTCCACGAGTCAAGCCCATTCTGGACTAAAGTGCGTACTGCTTACGAAAACTGGCATAAGAAGTACTATGCTGGCTTGCCTGCAACGCACCAGCCTAAGCACATGAAAATGTCTAAGAACTGGAACACTGGTGGTACATTTATTTGGCACCAACTTAACAAGTCTTGGAATGGACGTATTCCTTCCTTGAATGCAAGTACACCATTCATTCCTGCTAAAAAGGATTTATATTAATGGATACGTTAGAACAAGCTCTTAAAGAGCACCGCCCTAAGCGTAAGGCCGGCGTTAAACGCAATGATAAAGCCTATGCCGATTGTTTAGCTACAACTACCGTAGAACTAGAACGCTTAGTAGAATTGTATCGCACTACAGTATTTGAAGACGATATGCGAGCTCGTTTGTATAGAGATGACATTGATCACTGGGTACGTCGTTATCACGGATACGCTATACAAGGTAAAATTAAAAGTCACTACCATCAACGTGGTGTAAGTTTAGCTGCCAAAGATACTATCTTTGAACACGTTATCCCAGCATCGCAGGTTCGTGATTACTTAATCGAAGGTAAGTTGTCGATTAATCAAGCATTAAATGTACCTACTTGCCGTGTCTCTCGTAAAGGGAATAACTTGCTTAATGCACGTGGTATGCACGATCGTAACACAGATCCTTGGCATTTTTTTAAACGCTACAAAGTTGGTATGACAGACTCAGACGAAAACGGTAATACAGTATTCCCCGAGTTTGAAACATACAACAGTCAAGTTATACAGAATCTAGATACCTGGACTTTGCGTGATCATTTTAACTTTTTTGGAATCTTATGAGTTACTTAGAAGAAATTAAAAAGAAGTACGATATCACAGACCATAAGGAGGCAAAGGTAGCGATACCTGAGCTTCCCACAGATGGTATTGTGCTGATCGTGGGTACAAGTGGCAGTGGTAAGAGCACTATCCTGAACACACTAGGTAATAGCAGTCAGATTCAATTTAATCCACAAGTCAATGTCATTGAGAATTTCTCTACCGCAGAACGTGGTGAAGAACTATTACTTGCTTGCGGATTACGTACTATCCCTGCGTGGTTCCGTACTCCCAATACACTAAGCAATGGCGAGCATCACAGATTTGTTATGGCCCTATGTTTAGATCAAGGTATCAATGCCATCGATGAGTTTACTAGTGTAGTTGACCGTGATACTGCCAAGAGTCTTGCATTAAGTATCCGCAAGTACTACGATCGTCGTGGAACTACAGATCCACTATACATTGCTAGTTGCCATAGAGACATAGTAGAATGGTTAGATCCAGACTACGTATATGACACGGATCTCTGTGTCTTAGAAAACCGGAGGTCACCCCATCGATTGGGGACAAGACCAAACCTTGCACTCACCATCAAAAGCACAAGTGTCCACTATTGGAAATATTTTTCACGCTTTCACTATTTAGATACCGCTATCAGTAAGTCGGCGCACTACTATGTCTTGCTGTTAGATGATAAACCCATTGGTTTCCATGCCGCTATCCACAGTACCAATCGTGATATTCACTCATACTGGCGTGGACATCGTACTGTAATACTACCAGAGTTTCAAGGCATGGGCATAGGTACAGCATTTTCGGATGCTATCGCCGAAATTTATGTTAGTCGTGGTCTACGCTACTTTAGCAAGACAGCACACCCCAGCTTTGGCGAACATCGCGAAAATAGTCCACTTTGGAGACCTACGTCCATGAATAAGAAAAGCCGCGTGGGTAGCTATCTAAACAAGGACGGTACTGCTAGAAAGATGGCCGGCTACGGGGGTACAACTACCGTCCGCGATGCTTACCGTGTATGCTACTCACATGAGTATATAGGTAAAAAGTAGGTTGACCATTAATTATAATAATGTTATACTAGTTGCATAAATAACATTAACAAAGGGATAGACCCTGCGTTATCACATATACAAAGGATTTTTGTATGACAAAGAAATACGATACACTCGTTTTAATCGGCCGCTTTCAACCAGTCCACAATGCACACCTTGAGATTATCACTCGTGCTAAAACACTAGCCAATAAACTTATTATCATTGTTGGTAGTGCTAAACAACCAAGAACTTATAAAAACCCATTCACAGCAGACGAACGCATTGAAATGCTCTATGCCGCTACTCGCGGATTATTAGACGCTGATTTTTCAATTAGTTTTGAACAGAACACAGACAGTATCTACAATGACCAAGCATGGCTTGCTCGCACACAAGCATTGGCCGCTAAACATATTAAAGATGGAGACCGAGTTGGTATCATTGGGCATAAGAAGGATGATACTAGTTTCTATTTAGACATGTTTCCGCAATGGGCATTTGAAAGTGTAGAAACCATTGAGCCGCTTAATGCTACTAACATTCGCGATTTGTTTTTTAAACGACTTGGTGTTGAGAGCTTTAATACCCACATGAAGTTTATTAAGAATGTTATTCCCCAAACTACTTACGACTTCTTATTCAAATTCTTTTACCATAGTAACGGAGTTAATAGTTCTGAAGCATTTAATCAGATTATTAACGAACGTGAGTTTGTTGAAGTATACAAAAGACAATATGCTAGTTTGCCATATGCTCCAATATTTGTTACTACAGATGCAGTTACAATCTGCTCAGGACATGTGTTAATGATCAAACGTCGCAGTGAACCCGGACGAGGATTATGGGCATTACCCGGCGGATTTGTAAATGCCGACACCGATAAAAGTATTCAGAATGCTGCTATCCGAGAGCTTAAAGAAGAAACTGGTATTAAAGTACCTGTGCCGGTGCTAGTTGGTAGTATCACAGATAATCGAGTATTTGATGCTATTGGGCGCAGTACACGTGGTCGCACAATTACACACGCATTTAAGATTGTCTTGCAAGACGGAGAATTGCCTAAAGTTAAAGGCGCAGATGATGCAGAAAAGGCTCGCTGGGTGCCTATAGCAGAACTTGATAGTGCTATGTGCTATGAAGATCACTATGAAATTATCCAGCATTTTGTAGGTGCATAAGCTGTTGACCATAAAATAGCAATAATGCTATAATATGTGTATAGGTAGTAAAAAGACCCAACGATAGAGTAGGGCATTATATAGATAAGGATATTATCATGAAACTTAGTAAAAACATTATTCTCAATACAGACTCGTACAAAGCGAGTATGTTCAAACAATACCCAGCAGGTACTACTGGTGTATATTCATATATCGAATCACGTGGCGGACGCTACGACCAAACTGTATTCTTCGGTTTACAGGCTTTTATTAAGGAGTACTTACTTGAACCAATCACTCAAGCGGATATCGACATTGCAGATGAAATATGGTCGGCCCACGGAGAACCTTTCAATCGAGATGGATGGCAGTATATCCTCGACACACACGCTGGGTTCCTCCCAGTCGTTATTCGGGCAGTACCTGAAGGGACAATGGTGCCTGTTAAAAATGTTTTGGCTACAATCGAAAACACTGATCCAAACTGTTTTTGGTTAACTACTTGGTTAGAAACCGCATTACTTCGTGCCGTGTGGTATCCTACTACTGTAGCAACACAATCGAGATCAATTAAAGAAACAATTTTAGACTATCTGGAGAGAACAGGTGACCCTGCTACTATTAATTTTAAACTTCATGACTTTGGTGCTCGTGGCGTATCTAGCATGGAGAGTGCGGCAATTGGCGGAGCAAGCCACCTTGTTAACTTCATGGGTACTGATACTATGTCTGGTATCCTTTACGCTCGTGAGTTTTACAATGCTCCAATGGCTGGCTTTTCAATCCCTGCCGCAGAACACTCAACAATCACAAGCTGGGGCAGAGACGGAGAAGTCGATGCATACCGTAACATGCTTACTCAGTTCGCTAAACCCGGATCCATTGTGGCAATTGTCTCAGACAGCTATGATGTCTACAACGCAGTTGAAAGACTCTGGGGAGAAGAATTGCGTCAGCAAATAATCGACAGTGGTGCTACCGTTGTTATTCGTCCAGACTCAGGTGATCCATTAGAAGTTAATCAAAAGTTGATTAAGATTTTGGGCGAGAAGTTTGGTTACACTACAAACGCCAAAGGCTACAAAGTATTGAACAATGTACGCTTAATCCAAGGTGATGGTGTAAACGAATCAACAATCCGTACTATTCTTGGCAACTTTATGATACACGGCTGGTCAGCAGATAACATTGCGTTTGGTATGGGCGGTGCGTTGTTGCAGATTGTAGACCGCGATACCCAAAAGTTTGCAATGAAATGTTCGAGTGCTAAAATCAATGGTAAATGGGTTAAGGTACAAAAGGATCCGATTACTGATTCAGGTAAGAAGTCCAAGGCAGGTCGGGTAACCCTGTACCAAGCTAAAGATGGAACATTCAGTTCAGGTGTCGAGGATTGGCCTGCTAGTGCTCTAGTAGAAGTATTCCGTGATGGTAAGTTGGTTACAGAATATACTTTCGATCAAGTCCGGGCTAACAGTAACAAATAAACAACATGGCGCTTTAACTGGGTTAGAGATTTTTACTTTTAAAATCAACGACTTACAGCACTTAAAACGTGCTGTATTTCGGTTGTCCATTAATTACCAAAATGCTATAATGTTTGTATAGTGATTAATAAGGAGCCGACAATGGAAGTTCAAGTTAAAGACATTATTCGTGCATATGACTTCAAACCAATGGTTAACAGAGAAGATTGCTTTGTTGAAGGTGAAGTAATAGAGCAGAATGCTGTGGCCGAATGCCGTTACAATGCTTATAAAATCCGTGTTACTCGAGATGTATTTGATGGCAAAGAGTTTACAGAACGTCGTAATGGTTGCCGTGTTGGTGAAATTGTGTTTATTCCTTGGAGAGTTAGTTTTATGGAATACCAAGGTCGTGTAATGAACTTGTCAAGATAAGGAGATTGTATAATGTATAATGCTAATGCTTGCAAAGAATATGTTCGTAATTTACCTACCGCAGACCTGATGCATTTTGCAGAGATTTATAACAAGAATAAGTCAACAGGTGGCGAAGTAGGTATTGCCAGAGACATCATTAATGCCGAAGTTGAGCGTCGTATCAATCAATGGGAGACCGCAGAGTAATGGAAGATTATTCAGGTAACATTTTCTTGTTAAGCTGGGATATGCTAGGTATCGATTCTGTAGTCAACATCACAGAAATTGATAAAAAAGCAACCTGGGCTATGTTGCAAGATGAAAACTGCCGTGGACCAAATCTAAATGTTATGGTAAATGCTGTTTTGCTCCGTGCCCGTTTAAACAGTCAGCGTCATTATGAAGTGTATACTGTTACAATGAGTGAAGATATTACCGAGCAAGATGTACGTGAGATGTTTGAAGCAAACCCACAGGGAATGGCAGATTTAATCCGTGAGCGTGGGCATAAGATGTATTCTGCCCGTTTAGCACCAAATGAAGTAAAGATTTTTTAGTTGTTGCAAAAATACAACAGACAGTTAATTCTCAATATTGTATAATAGTTGTATAGTAAGAAATTAGTTAAATCCCGTAGTAAAATTTTATATAGGAGTCGTAAATGAGCGTTAGTGAAAATCGTACAGTTACCCCAAGTGAAACCCGTAGCCGTTTGTTACGTGCTTTCAAAGTAAAACGTCCAGTTTTCTTGTGGGGTCCTCCAGGTGTAGGTAAATCAGAATTGGTAGCAGACTTAACTACAGAGTTAGGTGGCTTGTGCATCGACTTACGTCTAGGTCAAATGGAACCGACAGATTTACGTGGTATTCCGTTTTATAACAAAGAGTCTGGTAAAATGGAATGGGCTCAACCAGTTGAATTGCCAACTGAAGAAATGGCCGCAGAGTATCCTGTTGTAACTTTGTTCTTAGATGAGATGAACGTTGCGGCACCTGCTGTTCAAGCGGCTGCGTATCAATTGATTCTTAACCGTAGACTTGGTACTTATTACCTGCCAACGAACGTTGTAATTGTTGCGGCTGGTAACCGTGAGTCGGACAAAGGTGTAAGTTTCCGTATGCCAATGCCTTTAGCAAATCGTTTCGTACACTTAGAAGTACGTGCAGACTACGATTCTTGGAACGAATGGGCTGTTAAGCATCGTGTACATAAAGACGTTGTAGGTTACATCGGCTTCGCTAAACAAGACTTGATGGATTTTAACCCACGCTCTAGTTCACGTGCATTTGCTACTCCACGTTCATGGAGCTTCGTATCAGAGTTCTTGTATGACGAAGATGCTACAGATGCAGAGTTGTCAGATTTGATCGCCGGTACTGTAGGTGATGGTTTGGGTGTTAAGTTTATGGCACACCGCAAGGTAGCTGGACAAATGCCTAACCCAAGTGAGATTTTGCTTGGTAAAGTAAAAGAGTTGAAGGTTAAAGAAGTATCAGCAATGTACTCGCTGACTGTTAGTATGTGCTATGAATTGCAAGATAACTATGCCAAACTTGGTAAAGAAAAGATCGGCGAATGGCATGCTCAAGCAGATAACTTCTTCCGCTTTATGATGGATAACTTTACTACTGAGTTGGTTGTTATGGGTGCCCGTGTAGCTTTGACAACCTATAATCTTCCACTAGTACCAGGTAAGTTGAAGAACTTTGATGAATTTCATAAAAGGTATGGTAAGTATATCATTGCCGCAGGTGGCAAGTAAGATTCACTAGCATCATAGTAGTATCGCAAAAGGGACTTAGGTCCCTTTTGTTTTGGCCTTTAGTGCGTCAGAAATCTTTTTCTTAGTTTCCTCAGACATAGTATATGTTTTGCCTTTCATTGGAGATACTCTTCCCTTTAAGGTTGCAGATCTCTTTGCGTTTGCTTCTGCTGTTTGTGGCTTACCGGGTTTGCCTTTCTTTGGTGAAGGTCTTCCCTTCATTGTAATAGACTTTTGTAGCTTTTGTTCCTCGCTCATCGGTTTGCCTTTATTATGAGCCGGCTGTCCTTGTCTTTTAGCAGATACCTTAGCCATTGATGGATTATTGTCTTTAGTCAATCCACGATTCCACGCAGGTTTTCCCCTTGGTATATGTAATCCTTTGTTCCACGGTGCTTGTCCAACTGTGCTAAACTTACCATCGCTGTTGTGTTGATTATAGCTCATAGGATCGTTTTTAGCATCTAACAATACCAAGTAACGTGTTTCAAGTTCTAACATATCTTTTGGTTCACCAATGGCAAGTATTTCTCTTTGCCATTCCCCACGGTTTTCTGTGATCATGGGTTTAATGGTTTTGCTCGAACAGATATAACCATCGTCGGGATTACACCCCGTTTTGGTTCTGCTACCAATATACCAACGGCCTGTAGGAACGTGTGTCCAACGATATACAAATGCTTTAGTCATAATAATTATCCTCTATACTTATTTAGCGTTGCACTTACTACTTACAACTATATTATTTTGATTATACACTAAAGCTCAACTATATACTAGTATGTTCAACCCACTCACCCCAGATCTTACTAAATTCACCGACCAAGAACTTGCGGATAAAATAGAGGAACTTTGGCGTCGTGCCGCCGGTATGCGCGGCTATTATGCTGTCCATCAACAGTTACAGACGCTTATATACCAATATACCCAAGAACTTGACCGTCGTCGAAATGCCCCCAGTGATAAATAATAGTATGAAATCACATGAATTTATCAAACTAAAAGAATCCAAGAAGTCTGGCGTAGCCGACGGCGAACTAACACCAATGCAAAAACTAAAAAAGCAGGTAGTGCAGTGGCCAGCCAAAGTTCCGCGTGGTTACGAACTGACTGCACACGGCCGACTAGTAAAGAAATCTAAAACAGAAAAACCAAATGATGGTGTTGGCGGACAAGGTATGGCAGAAGGCGATGACTTAGGTAACTTAGATGCTGTAGTCTTTTCTCGCATTGATAGTGAGAAGAAGCGTTTAGCAGATTTAAAGAAGAATAATCCAGAAGCTTATGCTCGTGAAATGGCAAAAGAAAAATCACGCAGTCGTATTCCACCTGTAAGCACATTTGAAGAAGATTCTAACTCCAGATACAACATTATTAGAACTAACGGACACGGTAAAAAAGACGTTTTTGCTGGAAACTATTCGCTTGAACAAGCAAAAGATGAGTTAGCAAAATGTCTTGCCCATCTATTACACACAAAATATGGACACAAGTTTGAGATCGTTAAGCGAGATCAACAAGGTGTGGCGGAGGGCAAGAAAGCACAAGATCTTTCAATATACTGTAAAAACCTTGTGGCCGAAATGGGATGGAAGTCTGCATACAAACATGCCTTGATGATGGCTAATATGGGAAGAGATCCTTCATGGAACGGTGTGTTGAGATGTCTTGATGCCATGAAAAAAGGTGTTAAAGAAGCCTCTACAGTTGATGGGCAACGCCAAGATCCAAAAAGCTCAGTATGGAAACAGACTAGTATGAGTCGTGAAGCGGCCGTGGCCGAGTATGGTAGCCAGCGTGTGCGTAGCGGGGGTAAAAATCGCATGGGACAAGAGATTATACAAGTGTTAGTTCCGCTGGGATAATTTGTAGTCTAAAAACAACACCCTAAAGCCCCGTAACTGGGGCTTTTTTACGGCCGTATATTATGGTTGACCCAAAATTCCCAATAATGTATAATGTATGTATAGTGAAAATAAAGGAGCAGATGATGGTTAATTTGAACGAGCTATTCAACGCAATCGTAGCAGGCGAAATGACTCTTGACCAATTCGAAGCAGAATGGGACGAGAGGCGGCAGAATGCGTATGACAATGGATACGATGCCGGTTACGATGCGGGACAAGCGGTTAACGATGGATGCTTTGGTTAACTGACAATTAAGGAGGCAAGTAATGAACACTGGACTTAAAAAACTTTTTGAGCAGTTTGAGCGCAATGCAGAGTTTGAGCGCACTAAAGAAACTGTTTATGTTGTAGTCGACAACACCGAAGTTATCGGAGTGTTTACTGACAGTAATAGAGCGCACGAAATCGCATACAATCGTAAGGCAGTAGTCAATGAATCTTATATAGATAGAAAAGGTTTAATTTGAACAATAAGATTAAACAACTTGCTGAACAAGCTGGAATGAATCCAATAGGTGATATGTCTAAATTTGGAATGGGCGAATCAATGAATACATATAATTGCCAAGGATTTATGCTAGAAAAGTTTGCTGAATTGATTGTTAAGGAATGTGCTAAGTTGATTACCGAGGATAATCCGCATACTTGCTATCGTGAAATTAGAGATGATAGGAAAATTCAAGCTATGCGGATTAAACTTGAATTTGGAGTTGAGTGAAATACCTGGCTATTCTTATTGTTTTACTGTTACAAGGGTGTGCTGTGCCAATGCTAGTATCGATGGGCATTGGTGCCGCAAGTGTAGCAGTAAACGAAACTACAGGTAAGACTGTTACAGACCATGTTGTTAGTACTGTAAATGGTCAGGACTGCAAGGTATCGAGAAGTTTAGAACATAAAGATATGTGTCAAGATGTTACTCCAGCAGTTGCTAATAATACTAAAAGTAAACCTATTGTAATTAAGGTAACTAGTACGAGTAGTGTAGATGATATGGAACGTATTATGGCGCAACGCAGGAGTCAAAAGTGAGATTTTGGAACGGATATCAAGTTAAGACCTTAGAGGATCGTGGGTGGGCAAAGGTATGCCTTCCGATCGCTGTTGTTTTCACCCCTGCGTATAAAGAACTCATGAGCTGGCTAGAGGAGGACCAGCCTGGTAGATATTTTGCCCATAATGTTACTGGCCCTGGATTTGCCACGAATGTCACAGACTGCGATAGGTATTATTATTTCGAGGATCACCAAGTTGCTACACTATTTGCATTGAAGTTTTTATAAGATGAAAATAATTAAACTAGATCGTCGTTATACACAATGCAAATTTAATAATTATTGGGTAGCACTACACTTTTATGAACCATACGATGGTAATCCATATCGGTCATATATTGTCAAGTGCAAGTTGCAAGAACTTTATGGTCCTACTAAGTTTGCTATGTATAATAATCCGCATCCTTGGTATAATGAGTATCCAAGCAATAGCGTAGAAATAATCTATTTACGTGATCCAAGTGTGTTGACTTTCTTACAGTTAAGTGGAGCACTAGATGAAAGTAACTAAGTTAGATCGACGCCACACTTGCTATAATATTATGGCGTATCACGTAGAAGTTACGTTTAATATTTGGGGTAGCGAACCCAGGATAGAACGGTTTAAAGAATGGCGTAACTGGTGCCACGAAGTGTTTGGTCCAGGTTGCGAAACCAAGTGGATTGTACTAACTGCAAAACCACGTGGCAATGACGGGCAATGTGCAATGGAATCAACAACTCGTTGGGCCTGGCAAACCGAACATAACGAAATGCGTTTATATTTTAAAGACGACGAAACGCTGAGTGCGTTTATGTTGCAATGGGGGTAATATGGAAGATGAATTATTTTTTAAAAGATTTCCTGCAGAAAAGCAGGACCAAGTTCGTGGTTTAGTTGAATACGCTACTCTCATGGGCTTGACAGGCAAGGACCTTGTTAGTATCGGCGGCAAGTTAGATCGCATGAAAGCGCAACAAGAACGCACTCGTAATATGGAGATTATTAAAAGTTTTAAGATAGAAACTATCGGCGACGATAAACGGTACAAAGGTATCAATCGCGAGGACGCATTAGATAACCGCTTTAAGGTTCGTACTGCCACAGGTGCGTATAACTTCCGGTATAGTTACTACGGATGGGAAGTGCAGAGTCTTAAAACCGGTGCTGTGGTGCGGCATGCAATTAACGTACACGAGTATGAACTAGGTGATCGTAAATGGAACCGATTGTGTCGTTACACTATGACATTAGACGTTGCACACGGTAAAATCCAGCTAAATTTCTAATTAGAGCCCCTGTTTATGGGGTTCTTTTTTGGTAGACCGTTAATTCCCAAAATGCTATAATATATGTATAGTGAAATTAAAGGATCGTTAAATGTTTGAAATTATCGGTAAAATTACAGTTGGTTTCGTTGCATTAGTTTTACTTTTAGTTGTAGCATATAATATATATCTAGTAATCCGTGCAGTAGTATTGGCAACAGACTTTACTCGTTGGTATTTGGCTCAAAGTAAGGCCTACAATCCAGAGTATAAGATGAAGCATCATGTTCGTGGATACTTACAAATAATTGGCCAGATGTATAACTATAGCCCAGATACTACCCGCATCCACAAAAATGGTGCTGTTTACAAACCATTTAGTCGAGTTTAATCTGTTGTTTTTAGACTACAGACCGTTAATTCTCAATATGTTATAATAGTTGTATAGTGAAAATAAAGGAGCATTTTAATGTCTACATTAGCAGAAAAAAGCAAAGTCAAAACAGTAACAGATCCCAAAGTAGACGCATCAGCTCGTGAGAAGCTGATTACTGCACGTATCGGTTTGTTACTTCGTGCCCCATTCTTTGGTAACTTAGCTACCCGTATGGGCTTAATTAACGCCGACGAATGGTGTCCTACTGCCGCAACAGACGGACGTCGTTTTTATTACAATAGTGAATTCGTTAATAACTTGCCATTGAAGCAGTTAGAATTCTTAGTAGGCCACGAAGTATTACATGCTGTTTATGACCATATGGGACGTCGTGGTAATCGTGATCCTAAACTGTGGAATATTGCCGATGACTATTGTGTAAACTGGGACTTGGTAGAACAACGTGTTGGTGATAAGATCCCTGTTGCATTATACGATTCTAAATACAAAGGTATGTGCGCCGAAGAAGTTTACGACGACTTATATGCAAACGCAGATAAAATCAACGTTGATCAATTGCTCAAGCAATTACTAGATGAGCATTTAGATGGTAACGGCGAAGGAGAAGATGGTGACGGCGACGGCGAGGAAAACGACAAATCTGGCCAAGGTAATGGACGTCCTAAACTTACAGAAGCTGAAAAGAAAGAAATTCGCGACGAGATCAAAGAAGCTGTATTAGCCGCGGCAACTAGTGTAGGTGCAGGTAATTTGCCAGGCGGTGTTCGTCGAATGATCAAGGATTTGATCGAACCCGTAATGGATTGGCGCGAGCTGTTGCAACAACAAATTGAGTCTACAGTTAAATCTGACTTTACTTGGGCACGTCCAAGTCGTAGAAGCTGGCATATGGATGCTGTTATGCCAGGTATGAAGCCAGGCGAACAGATTGATGTTGTTATTGGTATTGATACGTCTGGTAGTATTACAGATCAAGACTTAAAGATCTTCTTGTCAGAAATCAAAGGTATTATGGAAGCATACGATGAGTATAAGATCACAGTCATGGGTTGGGATACTGAAGTTGGTAACGTAGCTGTATTCAGTTCAGATAATTTAGACGATATCTCTGGCTTTGAACCCGGGGGCGGCGGTGGTACAGATCCGCATTGTGTTTGGAACTATTTGCGTGATCACGATATGGAACCTAAGAAGTTGATTATGTTCACTGACTTTTGCTTTTACGGATGGAGTCCTGCAGAAGTAGAACTATATTGTGATACTGTTTGGATTATTAAAGGTAACAAATCAGCAGAACCAGAGTTTGGCGTATGGGCTCACTACGAGGATGCTGAAAAGTGAACTTTTTTGAATACTTGTTCCTGAGGTTTTGCCATAGTGCAGTAGGTAAGACCTTAGGCGCATTATTAATGCTACCGTTGCTTATTGTATCCATCCCTGTATTAATTGTTCTTAGTCCGTTTGCTTGGGCTTGGGACGTATACGATGAATGGAAAGCGTTTGAGGACAAAGATGTTTAACTTTAAGAATTTATTTAGAAACCCCGATGATCGGTTAGATGATTTAATTGATCGTATTAAAAATGGAACCGAGGAGCAACCTAATATGAATTATGTTACACCAGTAGAAGTACCGGGACAGAAGAATCCTACCCAAGCATTGTTTACTGTAGGAATAAATGACGATGGACGTACTCAGCTTACCGTTGGTTATCCTACTAGTATTACACTTACATTAAACGATGCGGCTGTAGCACATTTGATTAAACTGTTAGCAGTTAATATCGATACTAATTATGAAGTAACGGTTAAAGAACATGCACAGTAAAATTGAAGACTTAGCTGAGGATGCATGGGGCAGAGAAATGGAAAAGATGGCAGATGTTGACTATCTTCCAATTGAATCTTTTGCTGAAAGTATTATTAATATCTGCATTGCAGAGTCCGACAGCGTAAGTTGTCGTGCTCGCATCAGAGAAATCTTTGGCATGAAAGCCATAGAAGATAGGACAACATTATAATGGTAAGTTCCATCGACAAATTAATGATTTTATGTTATAATTTATTATTGTTTGGGCTTGCAAGTTTCTTAGTTTTTAAGTGCGATGCAAGTGCATGGATTTTTGTAGTGGCAATTATTTTCAGCGGAAGCTGGTCAGAAAAAGATAAGGAAGAAACAAATGGAATTTCAAAACCCTAAAGATTTAAAACCTAAGGCCGCACGTCAATTGGCATTAGACTTGCAAATCCGTATGCTTGATATCGAAAACTGTTTAGATGATCTTATGCGAGCTGTAGAGATTGCACAATATACCAAACAGTATAATGTTACCGAAGTGTTTGTACGTCAAGCAACCGACTTGCTTAACGATCGTCTAATCATACCAGAACACAATCAAAGCGATCAAAAGTTCACTATTGTAGAAGCAAGCGAGGACGGTATTGAAAAAGGATTAGATATTCTTAATCAAGACCCTACAATTGAGAAGCGTAAACATGGTAACATTACCGGTATTGTAGATCAAGACGGGTCCGCACACGAGCCCAAGAAACGCGGTAATATTCACGATGCTTAAATACGGCGAGGCTAATCCCTTAGCTGTATTTGGCTTACGACAATTAGAGCATTGTCCTCCACATTTTACCCGTGTGGATTTTCAGTTAACTGCAACCGAAAAGACTATATCCGATTGGGTATGGTCTAACTTAATGGGACGTTTTTGGTACGGAGATCGTTACTATAAAGACGACAAGGGTAATGTAAACTTTCAAAAATGTGTGGCATTTGAAATCCCCGGAGAAGCTAGTATGTTTAGCTTAATACTAGATCAAATTAATAAGCACGATTTCGAGTGGTAAAAATTTTTCCGGTCTGGCTATAGGTATTAAATATATGTATATTTTATACCACGGAGATACAAATGTCAGACCAAGCAACAACACCAGCAGTAGAAACAGAACAAACAGCAGTTCAATTACAACTGCAAGATCTATTACTTGCAGCACAAGTAATTCAACTTGCAAGTCAGCGCGGCGCAATCAAAGCAGAAGAAATGGAAGCAGTGGGCGGATTATATACACGCTTAGTTGCATTCCTACAAGCTAGTGGTGCACTACAACCAGCACCAGCTACAGATGCTCCGGCACCTGCGGCAGAATAAGGAAAATTAAATGATTAAGCATGTCGGTAAACACAACAGTAAAAAGATTGTGTTGTTATGGCGCAAGGTTCCAAATGAACACCATATGGCACTAGTAGCGTATAGCGATACTCTTCCACGCATGATTCACGACGAAGTGATGAAGGCATTGGAAAGCCCAATTGGACAAAACGCCACAGACTTTAGTGATGTATTGTTTCGTACAGTAATGGCCGATGGCCGTAACGCATTAGAAGTAATGCACCGTGAAGGTTTTATTAAGAAAGTGCCAACAAGCCAGATCTTAATTACTCCTACAAGTAAAAGCTCTGTGCGTTTAGATGAACTAAACAATATCTTAGATGAGATGGAAACTGGTGAAAACGCAGTTAAGCGTTTGTCCGAGTTAGACAAAGAAGCAGGAATGGCTCCACGTAAAAAAGTACGTGAAGGCCGTGAAGTTGGTATGCCACCAAATAATACAAGTCAAAGTCGTACAAATCTTGATGTTGATGCAAATGCTAGTGCTGTTGCATACATCAAAGGTGTACTACCAGAAGATGCTGTATTAAGTGATAGCGATATCGCCGCCCAACGCTTGACTCAAGCCGAAGCGATGCAAAAACAAGCCATGTCATTGTTAGCGGAAGCTCAACGATTGACAGAAGAAGCAAAATCACTAACCCCTGCGAAAAATGTCAAAACCACAAGAGCCAAAAAAGCCACGCCGACCAAAAAGCAAGCGTCTTAATATAACAAGTAAAGCCAAGTGGGAAAAGCTCTTAAAAGAAGTAAACAAAGAGCAAGTCCCAATTGGTGTGCTACTATACATTACAGTTAATCTAAAAGACGGGACCAGTGTTGACGTTAACATCCAAGAGATGATTGAAGAAGGCGAAGATCCTGCTCTAATAGAAAAATTAATTAATGCAAAATTAGAAGCACTAGACGATGTAATTGAAGATGTAGATTTTCATATCAGTGTCGAAGCAGTATCAAAAGTAATACAACCTTTCACTGATCAACTCCTAAAAGACTTATAATGTTTGACTACCAAGGACGTTTGTTTACGTTTGGGTGCAGTATGACTTCATATACATATCCAACTTGGGCAGATATACTTGGTAGTAACTTTAATTACTACGAAAATTGGGGGAGACCTGGCGCCGGCAATAATTATATTTTTAATTCTATTATTGAGTGTTTACAACGAAATAACATTTCAAGTACCGACACTATATTAATTATGTGGTCGGGAATTGGCAGAATAGATGCATATCAATTTAACGAGTGGAGTCATACTGTTAATCAATATGTAAATAAAAATAATTCTAATAATTTATTAAGTTGCCCCAGGGGTTATGAAATACTAAGTTATGCGTACTTTAATGCCGTACATCAATTACTAGAACTAAAAAAAATAAATTATCAAATGTTATCTTTTATGGATTACGACAAAGACTTTCAAGCAGGTAAAATTTATACTCCTACATTAGATAAAATTAAAAAAGTAAAATTTAACTTTAATACTAAAACAATTAAAAAGTTAAACAATAGAAATCTATTAGATTTATATAATAGACTATCCGGTAGTGCATGGCCTTCCTTGGATGATATATTAGATAACAAACTATCTAATTTAGATAATGATATTGTTCTTGAAATACAAAATTTTAAAGAAATAGTTAATAAAAATAGACATTTATATTATAATACAGACGATGCAATCGATTTACATCCAACCCCACTTCAGCACTTAGAAATGCTCACTAACTATTTTCCAACCATAGAACTCTCCCCAGAGACTATATCGTATGTCAATGATATAGATTACAAATACGTAAATAGTATTAACTTTGATTTTAAAAAATCAGAACCAAAAGAAAGATTATAAATGATTAATGCCATATTTGCTGTTGACTTTAACGGCGGTATGGGGTTTAACGGTACATTGCCGTGGCCTCATAACACTGAAGATTTACAACATTTTAAAACCTTAACTACAGGACAAGTAGTTGTAATGGGTCGTAAGACTTGGGATGATCCTAAGATGCCTAAACCATTGCCTAATCGTACAGTATATGTTGCTACTCATAGACCAGTAACGTATGCTATGCCCTTTAGTGGAGACATTAAAGAGCAACTACTAGCAATCGAAAAGCAACATGCTGGACAACATATATTTGTTATAGGTGGGGCCGAATTAATCGAGGTTGCAAAACCATTATTAGATAGAATATATTTAACTCACATTAAAGGAACTTATAGATGTGATACACGTATATATGTAAAAGAATTCTTAACAGGATTTAGCCCAGTCAGAGCGCATGTAAGCAAAGATTTTCAATCAACATTTACCGTATATGAATCAATCTTTAAGAGAATCCCGTCCTAAAATTTTCATCGCTGGTGATAGTTGGGGGGGTGGTGAATACAATAACGTTAACGGAACTGTAACAGGAATATCTCACAAAGGAATAGAACAATATTTCACCAATGATGGATATACTGTTAACAATTCTTCCGTTGGCGGCATGTGTAATCGTACTGCTATACAAAGATTAAGATTAGATTTAGAAACATCGCACAAAGATGGCGATATAATATTTTGGATTCAAACCGAGGCAGTTAGGGATCTTGTTATACCCGACCCCGATGATAAAAATCGAGTTATATATCCGCTAACTAATCCAGTTCAACTTGCAGGTGGTATTATTAATCTATATAGGCAATTATCAAATACTCGCTATAACGAACTTGATACTTTATCAAAACAATTTAATACTGTTATATACGCAATCGGCGGGTGTGGTAGTTTATTCATTGACGATATTATTAAATATTCTAATTTAATACCATTGATTCCTTCATGTGTTGAATTGATATCTGGTAAGTACCCAGAGTTTCAATTCATTGGATTATGGGGTATTGATTCTATTAAACTGGCAGAATATCCACAACAATTTGCTAGACATATAATCGATGAATTTGACTCAATTGTTCAAATGGAAGAAATTTTTAAACAACCGGGATTTATTAATAGACATCCCGACCGTCATGGGTATAAAATAGTATATGATTACATTAAACAAGAGCTAAACTTATGAAACAATACTTAGATGCGCTAAAACAAGTTCTTGATCAAGGACAACAAGTAGACGATCGTACCGGAGTAGGTACTATTAGTATGTTTGGTATGCAACAACGGTACGACTTATCAAAATCATTCCCGGCAGTAACTACTAAAAAATTAGCATGGCGAGCTTGCGTGGGCGAGCTACTATGGATGATTGAAGGCTCGGGCAGTGATCAAAGACTAGCAGAAATTACATACGGAATTGCCGATAGTTATAAGCCAACTATATGGACTCCTAATGCCCAAGCACCATATTGGAAACCCAAGGCTAATTATAAGGGCGACTTAGGTCGTGTATACGGAGTACAATGGCGTCACTGGCGGACCCCTGTGGAACATAAACAAGAAACATTTAAGAATGATTCTGGCACTTGGTTTAATCGTAAGGGTAGCACACATTTTAAAGAAATCGATCAATTACAATTACTCATTGACGGCTTAAAGCAAGATCCACATGGACGAAGACATATCATATCTGCATGGAACCCTGGTGAATTAGACCAAATGGCCCTGCCACCATGTCATGTTCTTGCACAGTTTTATGTTAGTAAAGATCAGAAGTTGTCATGCCAACTATATCAACGATCATGCGATATGTTTCTTGGAGTTCCGTTTAACATCGCATCCTACTCACTCCTTACACACTTGATTGCTCAAGTTTGCGGATTGGGTGTAGGCGAGTTCGTTCATGTACTCGGAGATGCACATATATATTTGAATCATGTAGAGCAGGTTAAAGAACAATTGGATCGTGAACCATTTCCTGCACCACAACTTCTATTAAACAAGGATATCACAGATATCACTGAGTTTACTATGGCAGATATCAATCTAGATGGATATACTAGCCATGCATCAATTAAAGCAGAAATGGCAGTATGAACATATTAGTAACTGGAGCAGCAGGATTTATTGGGCATAATTTGATGTACAAGTTTGATAACTTAGGGCATCATACTAAAGGGGTAGATAATTTTACTAATTACGGTATTGTGCCCGAGAAGGAAATTGAAGCGTTACATNATGCAAGACTTTGCGGTATGTTAAATCATACAGTAGACCATGTAGATATTAGAGATATCCAAGCAATGCGAGAAGTGTTCGCTAAGTTTAAACCAGATTTAGTTGTACATTGTGCTGCTTTCCCTAGAGCCAAAGTAGTAGACGAGAATCCAGCCGAGGGTTGTAGTGTCCTAACACACGGATTAGTAAATGTATTAAAGTGTTGCAAAGATTGGAATGTTGATAAGTTTGTATATGTTAGTTCTAGTATGGTATATGGCGATTTTAATATGTATGGATATGAAGACATGGAGTGTAATCCAAAGGGCTTATACGGTATCCTTAAATTAGCCGGCGAAACGATTACTCGAGATCATTGTAGTCGTACAGGCATGGAATATAGTATTGTACGTCCTAGTGCAGTATATGGACCCAAGGATGTATTAGATCGCGTAGTAAGTAAATTCCTAACTAGTGCTATGCGTGACGAAGAATTGAATGTATGCGGCCCAGATGAAATATTAGATTTTACCTACATAGACGATTGCGTAGATGGTATTACTAAAGTTTCGTTGAGTAGCAAATCCAATGGAAGAGTATATAACATTACACGCAGTAATGGTCGTACACTATTAGAAGCCGCGGAACTTGCTGTTAAAATTGCCGGTGGAGGCAGGATTGTTATAAGTGAACCTAACGCACGTTATCCTAGTCGCGGCACAATGAGCAATATTCGTGCAGGTCAAGATGTTGGGTACCATGGACGAATTGACATTGAACAAGGTTTCCAACAATATTATACTTGGTTACAATACTTTAATTCACTATGAGTTACGATATACCCTTTATTGGTATCGCAAGACAGTACAAGGAAATTCGAGATGAAATCCTTGATGCTAGTGATCGTGTATATCTAAGCGGGCATGTATTAGATGGGCCTTACACACAGATGTTTGAACGTCAGATGGCTGCACGGTGTATGCGTCAATATGCTGTAGCAGTTAATTCAGGAACACAAGCGTTAATCTTCGCCCAACATGCACTGGGATTACATTCTAATATTGCTCATCAGTGTCGCATTATGATACCAGGTATTAGTTTTGTTGCTACACTTAACTCCGTACTAATGGCAGAGAATACTCCTGTGTATTGTGATGTAGACCATAATGCATTACTAGATATAGAAAATATAGACTATGCATTAGATGGCGACATTGATGCTATTATGTATGTTAATACGTTTGGAAATGTATTAGATTATGATAAGCTACAAGTGATTAGTAAGTTTTTTAGTAACGATATTAAGATAATTGAAGATGCGGCACAATCATTTGGCGCTACATATAAAGGTATTCCTAGTGGCAAGCTAGGAGATGTAAGCGTACTAAGTTTTGATCCCACAAAGAACTTACCTAACTATGGTTCGGGTGGTATGATACTAACAGATGATTATGATATATACCAGACTTGCCTATCTTTGCGTGACAATGGTAAAATAAATCAACACGACTGGGCTGGCACAAATAGCAAAATGAGCGAAGCAGATTGTGCTCAAATGCTTGTTAAGTTAAAGTACTTCGATACCTGGCAACGACGTCGTCGAGAGATTGCCAATTTCTATGCAGAACATTTAACTGATTGGGTGGATGTATTACTGCCTAACCGAGATGTAGAACATGCTTGGCATAAGTTTGTTATACGTACAGGCAATCGTAGTCAAATGCAAGGGTACTTAGCTAGTAAAGGCATCGAAACTAAAATACATTACGAACAACCATTGTTTGAACATCCAGTGGGATGGGATTATATCGACTATGCAAAAGATTTAATGCGTGGTAGTAGTGCTCACGCACAGGAAGCACTTTCATTGCCCATATACCCAGAGCTCTCAGACTACCAAGTAGAGTTAGTAGTTGATAGTATTACTGCTTACTTGAATTAGGATTGTTGCCCTTCGTGTTCTCCACGAATAGCACGGTCTACATACTCATCACTAACAGGTTGTTCTAAGTCTATAGAAACGCCTAACTGTTTTGCTAACATTAGAATTTTATTACGGGCATTACGATCTTTGTATATTGCACTTAAACTTAATTGACCTTCGCTGTAATCTCCCCATTCTTGCCATAAAGGAATAACTCCAGGAATTTTTTGTAACCCTGCATACATCATCTTTTGCAATGCAGGATCAGTTGCATCTGGGAATTTAGGGTTTACGCAAACAAATTCAATTTCTTTATACTGTGCAGAGGTAACTTCAGTTATAATCATTTAGTATTTATTATCGAAATGCTGTTTTAGCCAAGCCCATTCAAAACTTAGTTTCAACTTTTCGTAGTCTCCACTAACTTCATTATAGTACGCTACTGCATCAAGTGCACCACGCACACTCCACTCAGCAAACTCCACATGCTTTAAATAATTTTCATCCGACCATATACGCAAACGATGCTCTGTTTCTAGTGTAGGTTGTACAGCCATAAAGTGTTTAAGTTTAACTACTTCGCGGAACGCAGTACGCCATGTCATCCACTCACTTTGATTATAGTGTGCGATACCACTAAGTATAGGAACTACTTCGTGCAGCTGGCTCAATGTAAAGTCGATACCCGGTGCATTAGTTTCTAATACCAATCTCTTATTGTACGCAACGACGCCTTGATGTCCGTATTCTAATCCGTTAACAGGGTTACGACTATTAAAGATATAGTGCTTAGGTTCTTGGAAGTAATCTGGTTGCCAATGGAACCACGGGAAGTCGCTACCTAAAACTTCTAACTTAGCAAACACAGCAAAGAACCAAGGTGTTGTACTTTGTCTAGCAGCTTCTTGATAAGCAGCAGTACGCCCGTTTACCCCGCGAACCCATTTAACATTATAGTTAGTCATATAGCAAGTATGCTCGTACCATTTCTCTTCGTCTGGTTCGCCATTGGATATGTATATTATCTCTATTCCAGAGAATTTTTTGCCTGGATAATATTCATTTAGTATAGGTTTTTCGTCACTTATGAAGGGGTAATCGTAAATTTGCGACTTCAAATCAGCTTTGATATCACGAGGTACTACACAGGTAGCCCCGGAACGTGTTAGTCGACGAATTGTTCGATCTTTTTTAGTCCATAAGCATGGTGTAACTTTAAGTTGTAGATCCTTTTGGTTTGTGAATGTTGCATATGGAAATTTAAAATCGTAGTTCTTGACTTCTGTTATTAAATCATCTGTTTCGTAATAATGTACAGGATCTGGGAAACGTTCTATAATCTGGTCGTGACAGTAGTTAATAACATTAAACCAATCTAATAGATCTAGTTCAATCATTTGTGCTTTAAATGATTCTACATGTATGTAAAACGTATCACCACGATCTTCTAATCCACTAGGAAATACATGTATCATTTCTTTTTGCCAAGGCTCTGGTTGCCACGTAAAATCAAATGTACTGTAATCGCATACAGAGTTAATAATCCATACATACTCTGTTTCTGCTGTTGTCATAATACGCTTAAACGTATCTAAGTAGTTGTCCACAAAACGTGTATTAACAATATCAGGATGCTGAGTACGTAAGTATTCATATTGATGGCGGCTTGTTTGATTACCATGGTCAACATAGTAGATATTATGCAAGTTATCGGGCTTGCTTACAGTTTGATCCTTAACAAAGTTTAAGTTAGGGAATTGGTCCAATGATTCTGCCCACTTACCATGACGTTCAAACTCCCACTTGTTTATTAAGAATGTATCCGACCACTTTTGATGCTGGCTAGGGAATACATGAGTCATGTACGTTTGCCAAGGTTGTGCATGCCACGCAAAATCAAACTCTGTATAATCATACTCACTACTAATAACCCAAAACTTATTAGTTTTAGCACGAGTAATGCAACGTTTAATAGTATCCATTATGTTATTGGCATAACGTACCTTTTGTATCTTAGGATACTTAGTCTGCAATAGTTCGTAACGTGTTTGTGCAGTGGCATTACTTTTATCTATAAAGAAGATGTCTAATACCTCTATAGATTTCTTTTCTTTTATAATCTTAGGAGGTTCCCCGACAAACTTTAACTCTGTTGCACCAGGTACTGTGTATGTTAATCCTGTACTAATTTGATAGTCACTACCAAAATGATATATGTACGGAGTTTCGTTGGGGTCTGGCACCCAACTAAAGTCAATATTAGTAGCATCTATTTCTTCCGGTAATGCCCACGGCTCTTTGTTGACTAATAACTTGGCTGTAGGATATTCCATGTACTTGCGTTCTGTGGCACCCGCGACGTGGTATTCTACAGTAGGCATTTTAATTGATGGCCACCATTGATTACCGAATACATATATCATTGGAGGATCACCTGGGTCTGGTACCCATGAATAATCCCATTCGCAATCTTCTAATGTATGCCAGTGGTTATCATGATAATCAGGGAGTGTTGCACGTGGTTCATCTACAAACTTAGTTTCCGTTGCACCTGTCATTGGATATTCTACTGTAGGCATGATCTCAGCAGGATACCATTGATTGCCAAATACATAATTGTAAGGAGGGCTACCAGGATCTGGTTCCCACGAGTAATCAAACGTACAAGGATGCTTAGGATGGAACTTACTTGGATCACCTGTGCGTTTTGCTTTGGGTTCATCTATGTACTTGATTTCTGTAGCGCCAGCAACATGATACCGTAATGCAGGACGCATCTCTGGAGTTAGCCATTGATTACCAAATACGTAAGTGTAAGGAGGATCAGTTGGGTTAGGACGCCAAGAGTAATCAAACTCAATGACATCATCTAATAATTCCCACGGAGTCATATCTTTGGCTACTCGAGCAACAACATCGTCTATGTATTTTATTTCTGTTGCGCCAGGTACTGTATAAACAACCGTAGGTTCTAGCACAGCAGGATTCCATTGATTGCCAAATACATAAGTCATTGGCGGATCAAATGGATTAGGTTCCCACGAGTAATCAAACTCTGCTACGGCTATATTGTGTTTAAATAACACAGGTTGTGGTAAACGTACAGTACGTTTATCCATGTACTTTGTTTCTGTTGCTCCAGGTACACGATAACGCACACTTGCTTTATATTCGGGAGGATTCCATTGATTACCAAAGTCGTATATATAAGGAGGGTCTTTAGGGTTAGGGACCCAAGACCAGTCCCACTCAGTTTCGTCTATAGGTTCAAGTATTTCCCAATTGATTCTATCTTCTGCTAAGTGTGCTGTTGGGAAATCCATATACTTTGTTTCTGTTGCGCCAGGTACTGTATAAGTTATAGTAGGCATAATAGTAGCAGGATAGTGTTGGTTGCCAAATACATATATTAATGGAGGATCCCACGGATGCGGACTCCAGGAATAATTAAACTCCCCAGATGCTAATGTTTTGTAATTTTCCGGGAAATGTTTAGTTGGCAATACAACAGGATGTATATGATAATCAAATTGGGTAATATCTTTACGTACTAGATATGCACCGTAAAACTCTACCCACTGAGTAGGCCATACATGCGTAAATTGAGATTGCCATGGTGCTGGTATATAATCAAAGTCAAAGCCTTTGAAATCGTTGCCACCATAAATATACCAGTAGTATTCAGTTCTACTTTTACCAGAAGCATCGTCAAGACTAGTCGCAGGTTGTTCAAAAGCAAACAAGCCGGGTTTTGGTCCAAAATAAAAAACATCAAACATGTATAATCTTAACAGTCATTATGAGAATATCTTTCAATACTTAAACACTATTGTAACAGATCCTAGGTTACTTTACCTAATGCCTTATGGATCAACTCAACCAGAAAACTTAGAATTCTTAATGAATAATATGAGTCATTGGCCCGGAAAGCGTGGACCATTATTTGTATTCTACGATCAAGAACCTATTCTGGGCGAGTATAATTATACGTTACTTGATTATGTATGCAATAACTTTCTAGATGGTGATAAATTTATATTAGTCACAACCGAAAAGCATAGTCCCACAGTCGATCAAATTCGAGCAAAATATAATTGCCCAGTGGTCTACTATTTTCATCATGTATTTGCTGCACACGATTGGTTCCGCGGAAGTAAATACGATTCAAGTTTAGTTATCCCTAGTCAACGCCAACTAACTAAAAAGTATGTTAGCTTTAACAGATTAACTAGCGGCATACGTGCTTATCGTAGTTTACTTATTAGTGAATTGATTAAGCATAATATATTAGATCAAGGATATGTTAGTTATAACGATACTTGTATACTTGGCGGGACATATCAAGACAACATACAAGAATTAGTTACTCAACAGTTAATACCACAGAGTGTCGCTACCGATGCTATTAGTAATATAAACAATATCAAACTACCACTTCGTGTTGATTACCGAGATCAAGAATACATACCAAATCATAGTTTTGTGTTAAGTGCTACTAAACAAACTCAAGAAAGTTTTTGCTATGTAGTAACCGAAACATGTTTTTGGCATACCCGCGATCATTTAACTGAGAAAATTTTTAAACCTATTGTAAGTCGTATGCCATTTATACTAGTGGGACCTGCACATAATTTAAAATATTTACGTAGTTATGGATTCCGTACATTTTCACCGTGGATTAACGAAAGTTATGATGATATTGAAGATCCTATGCAACGACTAGAAGCTATTAGTAACGAACTAGCAAGAATATGTGAATTTAGTTTACCAGAATTAGAAACTATGTTAACTGAAATGCAAGCAGACTTAGATTATAACTATGAGTTATTTCACAGTCCCAAATTTCTAGATAGTTGTTGGAATGAATTAACTATTAATCTCAAAGCGTCTTTTGATTTCAATGATTTTAAAGACATTGTTGTATCTCAAGTACATTCTCAATGAACCATTTAGACCAGTACTCTGCATCAAACTCATCTACTTTTAAATCCCACCGATCGGGTTCAACAAATATTTTGTTAGTATCCTCAAACCTTCCTTCATCTATTGTGTTAACCCATATTAGATAGTCGGGAAAAAAGATATCACGCATTTCGGGCAACGGTGCTATAAAGTCTGCAATAACATAATCCGATGTACTGTTATCTGCTAACTCGCGCATACGTACACTTTGTCTAATTCGCCCGGCTTCACTAAAGTCCCAGTCGTTATACTGCTTACGTACATCGTCGGCATTAAACCATTCTACAGTATGTCCTAGTTTGTGTAATTTACTTAATAGGTTTAATGCTAATGTAGTTTTTCCGGATCCCGGAAGTCCCATTATTAGTATGCGTATCATGAATGTACCTTAACTCCGTATCGTTGTTCGAATCGGTCTGCATCTAACCGGTCGTTAACCATTGGTTCACCTTTAATGTTTAGGCTGGTATTAAGCAACATAGGACAACCTGTTAATACATACCACTTCTCTAATAGTTCTCTAATTCCCGATCCATCTTTTGGTACTGTCTGTATACGGCTAGTCCCATCATGGTGAACGATAGCAGGAAATAATTCAGGATACCGACAAATACCAATGACTTGCATATACCTAGTATCAGTGAAGCCATCAGGCATAATAAAATAATCATTGACATGCTCTTCCAAAATGATTGGCGCAAATGGTCTAAATTCTTGTCTGTGTTTAATTGCATTAACTTGATCCTTTATATTTGGTCCTCTTGGGTCGGCGAGGAGACTTCTATTACCAAGGGCCCTGGGACCAAATTCGGCTCTTCCGGAAGCAACTCCAGTGATTTTATCGCCGAGTAAGCTATCGAGGATGGCATTGATAGGGTACGGTCCGCTAATCTCTGTACCGAGGAACGCATTGTTAAACTTAACTGGTCCGCCGTAAGCGAGTGCGGCTGCACCAAGAGAACTACCAGCATCGCCAGGATTAGGCATGATCCAAATTTTTTCAAAATACTCACCAAGGTTTCTATTAGCTAAACAATTAAGGGCAACACCGCCCATATATACCAAATTCGTACTAAAGTTAAAATCCTTTGCACGACGTATTACATTATATATCAAATTCTCACAAAGTTCCTGAGCAGAACTGGCAATATCTGCTATATCATAATGCTCTCGCCAGTCCCAGCTTAATCCTGTATGCAAGTTTTCTTTAAATGTAATATCATGCTCGTTTTCTACTAACTGCATTTTCATTAAAACGCTTGCTACCTTACTACCATATGCTGCCATGCCCATTGTGATGTATTCATCTTCGTTGGGCTTTAATCCTATTTCCTGTGTCATGGCGGTATAGAACAATCCAATACTATGCGGATACTTTTGTCCCCACAACCTTTTATAGGTTGCACGACCCATGTTGTATTCTGCACCCCAAATACTGATAGTGTCCCATTCTCCAATTGCATCAATAACAACTACTGTAGCACTATGAAATGGACTTGTTTGGAATCCTGCTGCCGCATGACTTAAATGATGATTGTGTGTACTAACCGAGGAATCTTTAAAAAATCCACGCAACTGATCTTTTAGTATCCTGTTGGTAGTTAGCTTGTTCCACTCTATGCCCTGCCCCGAATATAGTTGACGCAACTGTTTCTTCCACGGAGTTTCATAGTATGCAATGTGATTGATATCCCATTGCCCTAACTCTGCTATTAAGTCAATATGTATATCGGGATCGTTCTTTTGCTTGCTGTAGCGTTCTGAGTGCCCAGCAAATAAGATTTCTCCTTGATTGTTTAATATTGTTGCGGCGGCGTCATGAAAGCCAGCCGAGATTCCTAATATATTCTTTGACATGTTCTGCTATTCGTTGATGTCCTAATTCTAGCGGATGTCCGCCTGGGCCTTTAGGACAATCGCCCATCCAATCTACTAATGCGTATTGCGGCCACCCAATATAGTAATCTGTATCAATTTGATCTATTAGATGCTGAAACTCTTTATCCACTGGATACCGCATTGGCACCATATTTAAAAATAGGTAACGCTGGTTCATTAATTTAAAATGGCTCTGTAATGCAATTAATTGCGTTATCCATGTTTGATAACTATGAGCATCATCATAATGATTTTTAAAATAATCTTTTATCCAGGGAAATTCTTGGTCAAGCCATCTACTGTTTGCTGTGACTGGAAAATCTCGTTGATTGTATCTTATATCTAATCTACTAATGTCAGTCCATTGACATATAACTAAATCATAATGTTCTCTAGTAGAATTATCCATTACTGTGCGAAAAATTCTACTATTACTACCACCAGGTAAACTTAAATTTACAAGTTCTGCATTTAAATCATTTGCTAACAATTGAGGGTAAGCTAACTTACTGGCAAATTTTCCAACGTAAAATGTATCGGGTGGACAATCCGGTAGTTCCATGCCAAATGTGAAACTACACCCTACTGCTAGTATTTTCATTTGTAAATAAATGGATCTCGTTTACGTAGTTCTTTTAACTTTTTACGGTAACGTAACTCTAATGTAATTCTATTGTATATGCTTTTTAACCAATTCATTGAATTTCTCCTGCATTATGTTGGATGCGTCTAAATGTGCCTGCTCTAATGGATGCCCACCCGGGGCTATAGCATATTTATTCTCTACTGCCCACTGGTAAAAACCTCTTGAAGTTTTGGTATCTCCCCAGTTAGTGCCCGGTTTAAAAAAAGCCCAATTAGTCAAATCAATTTGATTTATTAGATCTGTTATGTACGGATCTTTCAATTTTTCAACTGTATAGTTATATAATATACTTGACGCATCAACACAACTAAACATGTACGGAATACCTTTATTTTTTAAATAATTTTGTAAAAATACAATCTCTTTAAGTGTAGAATACACGGGCCAGTATTCCTCTGCTCCTACATGTTTAAAAAATATATTAGCTAATTCGTTAATACCCGAATGTTTTGCAGTTTGTTTATTCTGTTCTGCGTAATTAAATAGGACATCATCTTCAGTTAACTCGTTCCCAGGTCTATGTTCTTCATCGGCTTGCCAGGGACCGATAGTTTCCCACCGGTTGTTGGCAACCGTAAAATCAAATCGAAATGGCCATGTCCATTGCACTATCGGAAATACATCTGTGTTTGTTTCACAAAAATTAACAACATTTCTAGTAATAACAGTATTTCCAGCTCCGGCTTTAGCAACACAAGCGTATTCAATATTTTGTTGTTCAGCTAATTTAGATATCCAAGTTGATCGGCTATACCCGTTAGGGCCGTGATGTAGGCAATCACTTAATTCAGATCCCCAAATAAAACTGTCACCGCCGCCAAGTATGATCATCTAGTTTCGTAAATTACACGGACTTGTTGATCGATATAATCTTTATCTGACCAATTATAATTATATGTTGCTGTGGCATCGCCAGTTGTAATGCTGTGTACATTTAAATGACTTCCCACTAAAGACCATATATCTTGATAGTTAGTAGATCCAAAACTCTTAACGAGATCTACTTGCCCTACTTGTGGATGCCCAATAGTTAGACTTTTATCGTTGGGATCAATATTATTGTTAATCAACCATTGTCTAAACTCTGCTAAACGTTGTATTTGCCAATGGTATGCACCTGGATCATTTGCCCACTCAATGTCAAAATCGCCGGCGGCTTCTGTTTGACTATTTAATGTACTAGTAGTTAAGTTATCGACATCGGTTCCCCACATACCTTCGTCCATGAATACTTCATAATGATGTTTACCTACTGCTTTGTTTACTCCCACAAATACACCACCCAACGGGCGATTGATTGTTTCAATACCAAATAATTCATAGTCTTCTTTATCTAGTAGAAAGCGCGGCGCATTAAACCAACACATTAATTGACTAGGTCTGCGCCATTCTGGTGCATGTACTGCCTTACGCATACTCAATACTAAACTTTCATACTCATGGCATAACAAATTTAATTGACGTATATGCCAACGTGTGCGATTATCTGCCTTATTGTAGAACTCTGACATATGGCCGCTAACACCCTGTAAATCTTCAAAGTATCTGTGTAGCATGTTTAACTTATCATGTACTAGTGGGCCAGTAATATTATCATCATCAACATCGGGTGTAATAGTATTAGCTACACTAAAATAATCATCAATTTGGTATCCCAAACCAGCTAAGTTAATAGCAGATATACTATGATTAACTTGATTCATTATATACTCTGCGTTACGAGCACTTTCAATAAATCCAAGGAAACAATAGTTCTTTTCCAAATGGTAATTTTTTTTAATTAGGTCGTTTAGTGCAGTAAGCCATTTGCGACTTAGACTATTATCACTGACATTGATATACACCGGCAACAAATTACCAGTGGTGTCATTTTTTAAAGTTATTGTTATTTGATCAAGCAATTGAGTCATACCATTCCAATGCGTCCGGTCTTTCAGACATTATATCTCTAAAAGTATACACGTCTTTTCGAATTTTTTCAAGTTCTTCTATACGGAGTTTGCCCTTTAATAAACCCGCTTGATATTCATTGGGCCATTGTTCAGCAAAAGTGGGTCTAGTTTTAAGTTGAATTAGTATGTCCCGCATAGGGGCTGTTCGCAATGTCTCCGGGAGGCCATCCAATAGTTCGTCTATCCACGGGTGTAATATATTCCGGGGTAGTGCTAAGGGCGACATAATAATATCAGGTGAAAAACTAAAAACCACTTTAGCTAAAACATCTACTCCGAGTTCTTCGGCAAGCGTTTGTATCTTTTGAACTTCAAAGAGTCCTGGTGTAGTAAGAGTGAAGTCCAAACGGATCTGGCGGCTGTGATTGTGGTATGTAATTCCTTCGCGGATGTTCTCAAGCCATGAACTAAAATTAAGACCTGATCTAATATACTCTCCAATTCTGCCCGTGCCATCGATGCTTGCACAGACTTGCCAGTCACGAAGCCCAGATAAAATATCCCTGAACAAATTAATACCGCGATAATTAATGCGACTAAGATTAGTGTTATATCTAGCGTAAACATTTTTTCCATCTCCAAGTTCAATAATCCGTTTCATGTACCGCCAGTGTTGCTCGTACATTAACGGCTCACCTCCCACCCAATACACCTCCTCTATTCGGTGCTCCTCAACAGCAGTAGCAAACTCTTGCTCTACCTGGGTGTCTTGAAATTTTTCAATCTCTACCTTGACTTCAGGACGCATCCAATTATTCTTAGGATTCGTCAAGTCGATCATTCCATATTGTTTTTGTTCGCTTTCCCAAGCACTAGACAACATGTCGCCGCACATGCGGCACTTAAAATTACAAAGATTGCTAAATCTGTAATCCCACGAGACTGGTTTCATTGTCGTGTAGCCTGTTACATCAGTATGTTCCATAGCTTGTAAGTACTTATGACCGAATAAACTGTCAAAATACGAGCGGTAAACACTGGTGTTAAGTAGCTTGTCGTTACATACCTCACACTCTGGTAATACTTCCCCGGCCATCATACGAGTCCTCACTGATTTCATGTGGTCACTGTTCCAATGTTCATCCAGAGTGATTGGTATATATTTGCCAGTACCAGCTTTTGTGTCTATATATTGCGTAAAGTTTTGTGCAGGTTCTCTGCTGGCGCAACACATGCGGCGTTCAGTTTGCGGACTTAGATACGTATGTACCCACGGTGCCATGCATAGTGTTTGTGGCTTATCCATTTAGTTTTACCATTTTATCTGTTGTGTAATTTTTGTAATAGTCGCGGTCAATGATAAGCAGTTCTTTCGCTTGATCAATTGAGTCCGTATACGGAAGACAACCTGTTTCTAACTTTATAATACCTAGACACCAACCTAACCATTCAATTGAATCGTAGTTATCAAAATATAATTCTGGATTAGCACATGTTTTTTTATATTCTGCTATTGCTTGATAGCAAATATCTTTATTTTTTGTGTATATTATGTGCCTGCTATCTAATATATTAAATAAATTATCAATAAATTTATTCTCATCTACAAAGATTAAATTAAAATCTATGTCGGTTTTCATCGATTTATAACTTAAAAGATCAGCCGCACGAATAGCTGCAATATCAATGTAGTTCCCAATTGATGTACTACTTATTTCATTCTTTTTTATAAAATTTAAAAAAATATTAAAGTATGCAGCTCCATTGAATAAAATTGCAGTTGTACTATTTCGATTATGTGTTATATATACTTGCATTGATTGTATATCAGAATGAAATGTATTAGTAATAGGTTTTACTACAAACTTATTAAATTCCAATGATATAATAAGTAGTCTGAGCCAATGGCCCCCACCGCCGGGGACAAAACATATTTCTTGATTATCCATTTAATATTTGTTTGCCTGCTAATTGATAATAGTATTTAAGGTCTTCGTATAACGGATGGTTAGGATTATAGATATTATTTTGTTCAAATGTTATATTGTCCCATGTCCCCCAATTCCACATTTTTTGTAAATTAATATTGTCAATGCCTAATTCTGTACATAATTCAACAAACGCAGGGATTTCTTTATAATTATCTAACTGTACTACAAAGTCTGCAGAAATTTTAGTTGATACATTTAATTCTTTTGTTAATTTTGTAATGTATCTGACATTGTCTAATAATTTAGCCCAGTTACCGTTTACTCGTGTTTTTGCATAAGTTTCAGCAGAAGCTGCATCAAAGCTAATACGTAGTTCGGCAATATATGGTAACAAATTTTGAACTACCTTACTGTTTAAGTAACTCCCGTTAGTTTGAATTATATTTTGTATGTTTGTTTTGCCAGATTTAATTATGTAATCAAATATTTCAAGATAAGGTTCGCTTAAAAATGGTTCTCCACCTGCCCATCGTATTGATATAGGTTGAGCCTCAATTTTATCAATTATTAAATGCTTAATACGCTCTACTATTTGATCATTAATTGGACGACGTAAATGATCATTATTCCAATTAATCATTTCTATTCTACAGCTAGGGCATTTAAAATTGCATGTATAATCAAAGTCAAAAATTATATCTCTAGGAATTTGGGTTACTAATAATACATCACTAGTTATAACTGTAGGTATTGTAGTATCTGCAATATTAATATTATACTCTGTTTTAGGTAACTGTGCAAAGAATCCGCATATTTTCTCATTGCAATAATGATATGTACCGGATAAAATCTCTTGTCTGATACTTTGTGCAATCTCAGAATTTAATGCTGTGTATATATCATCTAATTTAGTTATGTTGCCAACGAACTTTGGAATCCAACTTGGACTCTGGCAAATAAAAATTTCACCATTATTGTTTATGCCCAATGTATTCCATGGCACCCTACAAGTTTGAGTGGCAGTAACATTTTTACTATAGAATATTTGTTGTTGGCGTTGTTGATTTTCTTCTGCCAGTGCGGTGCCATCACTAACACGTAGGTTACTATATCGTGATGTTGCAATATTAATAAAATTTTGAATTTCAGCAATAATTTTATCAGCTGATCCTTTTTCGCCTGCAATAAATTCTTCGTAACTAGGCCAACTTGTTCCAGCAAATTGTTTATACATCTTAGGATCAACTAACTTAGATAAATCCATTAGTAACCCATTGCTTGTGCTATCTCGGGATGGGTATCCATAAAGTTTTCTTTACGATGTGCATCTGTGCGTTGCATTTTAAATAAGAACTCTTGACCATCACTGCCTGCGCCATTTTCGATAAACTTAATCACATTATCTATTTCTTGCTGGTAGTGAGCACGACGCCAAAATGTTGTTTTTAGTTTATTAAGAACTAACTCTTGTGCAATAGGAGTCATCTGTTGTACACTCATATGATCTGGGCTATGCATCATGTTAAAGTATATGCTACCAAAGTTTTTAGTTTCTGCCCAGTCTAATAATTCATCTAAATAATAAACATTCTGTATGTTTATAGTAAAGCATAATTGCGTAGTGATGTTGGGAATACTATTATTTTTATACAAATGTACTTCGTCGATAATTCTATTTGCTATACTCCAGTCGGCACCATAACGTTCGTATTCGAATCTATCACCCACATTGTCTATGCTAAATGCAATGTCTACACGACCAAATTGTTGAAATAATGTATATGCATCAAAGTCTTTTGTACGTGGCCATTGTGTTGCATTAGTGTTATAATGAATATCAATATCTTTACTGTAGCCACTATCTACTGCATATTGCAATAAATCCCAATGCTCTTGTATCATCCAAGGTTCGCCGCCTGTAAATTCAAAGTACTTGATGTTAGGCAATAATGCTTTCATATTATCCCAGAACGTTTCGGTCTTACGTGGCCATGCACCTTGCTTTAACCAAGTATAGGCAATATGCTCTTTCTTGTTAAAGTCTTTAGGCATGTATGCAAGTTCTTCTTCGGCCCATTTACTACTAGACCACGAACCGCATATACGACATTTTAAGTTACAGATATTGCCTAGCTTTAAATCAACAAACCATAATTGATCAGGGTCATCGTTTGCCCAGTCTACTTGTTTATATAGTTCTTTTAAACGAACTTGACTGTGTATACGTTTACTATCTCGGCCAGCATCTTCTTCTTCCCAGCAACGATTACATGTTGCAGGCTTTTCTCCGCGGCGGAATTGTCTGCGCAGGTCTTGCATATACTCACTATGATATGCTACTTCTAAATTAGTTTCATTTAACTCGTATTTCTTGCCGGTAGCATCTGTAATTTCTTCGTGTGCCATGCAGCACGGGCGTGTTGTGCCCATTGGACTTGCTTCGATGCTAACCCACGGTAGCATACATATTGTTTTTGGTAGCGTCATTCTCTTATTCCACATGATTCATTACAGGCAAATATTTTACCCTCTGGTACTGTTAGGTTCCACGTTTCTTCTATTTTATTAAACCATTCAATTGCTTCTTTAATGCTGTATTCTAATGCATTGTTATTAGATATAATAGGTTGTAACTGTCTGTTACTCGATCTCCGATTACTATTAAGAGGATAGAACCCTAAGTAACAGCATGGATATACTTCTCCATTGGCACATACATAAATTTCTTTATTCTTAATAGAATAACAATCAATTTTTCTATTAACGTGTTCGTCACGTACTGCGCCGCCTGGATCACTAAGATATACATGGCTATCTTTCCATAGCTCATCAAAATCTGTTTTGCCCTGGAAGTTGCCAATTACATGACTTAATCTACGATCTGGTGTAAACACAGGAAACGCATTGCGCCCATGATCAACTAACCAAAACTTATCAAATCCTAACTGTTTACTTAATGTACGACATTCTTCAATTTGGTGCTCGTTATGGTCAAATGCAATCATTGCCCATGTCGCACATCCGCCGGCAACAATGAACTTCTTGGCGTTACTTAGTATAAACTCAAAGTCGGTGTTTTGTCTATACAATGCATGAGTATCAGCAAGGCCATCTAATCTAAAATCAACCCGAACTTGTTTTAACTTACCTAACCGTTCCCAAATATTAGGTTTAGCACTACCGTTAGTACTAATTTCAATTTGTATATTGGGGTTAGAATCAATGAAGTATTCGACTATTGCTAAACCGTCTGATGCTGTAACAAAGTCTCCATGATTACCATTTATTAATAGTGTATCTAGTTGTTGAATAAATTCTACAGAAAATAGTTGTTTTACTTGTCCTAACTTCATATCAAGTACAGGGTACGTATCTAAAATATCTACGCCACGAAAGTTGCGTGGGCAATCCGGGCATGCCGCATTACACCGTGTGCTTATTTCTAAATGTACACTACGTATATCACTATAGTTAATCATTTTAAACTAGCAAACTCAGGAAAGGTATCCCAAAAACTTTCGTTACGTAAATTATCAAGCAATTGGGTTTCTTCTACAAAGCGTGGCCAATGCTCTATAGCATGATTATCTTTCATTAAACTTAATAAACTTTGATAACCTGTTGTTGCTCTACGTAAACTATCTTGCGGTTCTAACCAGGCGATGTGTTCTTCGTATGCAGGGTAAATTACACTCTCTTTAAATTCCTTAGGGAATATATCGCAACGATACCATTCGGGACTTTGGCAAATATTAATATTCCAATCCTTTGCTTGTATCAATCCCAGTCGAGTCCACTCTTTATGGAAGTCTAGTACATGCAATACATTCATTGAGCTAACCGTGGAACTAACGTAAAAATCTACATGCGGGACTTCCTTCATCATTCGTTCACGATTTTCTACTGTTTGTTTCCAGTTTGCACCTTTGCGGATTAACTCTGCTTGTGGGCCCATGCCATCTAAACTTGCGCCCACGCTAACATTCTTAAAATGTTTCCAATATTCAAATACATGCTTGTCTTTAAAACGCATTTCGCTGAAGTTTGTATTATACTGTAAACGAATATCTGTTTTACCTGCATCAATTAACTTCTCTAATAGAGCGTAATGCTCTTTCATGATTAGAGGTTCACCTCCAGCAAAGTATACTTGTTCAAGGAACGGAACATGCTCGAGCATTTGTGCTTCCATTGCATCTTCATTCCCAGCAGCATACTCTACACGTTCCATGTCACGACCCAATACATCAGGTTTGCGATTATATAACTTTACATGATCATTATACCAGTTACTGCTAAAGATAGGCCCACAACTGCGACAACGGAAATTGCATAAGTTACTAAAGCGAACATCCCAGTAACGAATTTTAAATTCATCGTGCGTACCATCTGCGTGTGTTTGTTCTATTTCCTTAATCATATGGCCATAATTACGGTTAGCATCGTTACGCATACTAAATGCACCGTGCTTCTCTTGTTCATAACACTTAGTACATTCTACACAAGGTTTATCTTCGAGCATATTGCTACGCATTGTCTTATACTTGTCTTGGTTCCAAACTTCACGCATTGTGTTCTTGCGTAGGTCTCCAACCGGATGCCAATAGTCTGCTAAACAACAAGGATATACACGCCCATCCGGAAAGGCATGCATGTGCATCCACGGAAGCATACAAAATGTTTCGCTATGTGTTAGTTTACGATATTCTTCTTCTGTTAATTCACTACGCTCAATGAAATACGGGGCACGTGCATTGTAGTCATACCCTTTATCATAAAACCCTGCTACTGTATTGTCTGTCATAATGTATTGTACCACTCTGCTAGCGATGGAAATGCTGTTGTAAAGTTCTTACCACGACGGTGATCGTATTGTTCAAAAAACTGTTTAAAGTCCTGTTGTAGTACTGATTGTTCCGCGGCGCCAAGGTGTGGAGTTTTAACTACATCCAGATAATCAATTAATCGTTTCAATTGATCACGCTCAAACCCGTGCATAAATTCACTGCTATAATTGTGGTCTAACCACTCTTGTAATTTTTCTCTGTAGAAAGTTCTAGTAGAATCGGGTAACACTAACGGTGATTGAAAACTTGGGAATCGTAATATATTTAGCGAGAAGTTAATTGCATCCTTGCCATACTCACGTTTCCAATTCAATACCATTTCTAAGAAACTATCTAAACTATCCAAGCATAATGCATTAATTGTACACATAACATGAAGACCACGGAATTTACCACTATTGAGTAAACGTTCTACATTGTTTGCCCAATCATCAAATACTAGTCCATCACGGATGTATTCTGCTTGTAAGCTCATTGCTTCATTGCTAGTGTATAAGTCTATTTCTACCCCATCTATTGCATCAAGTAACCGACTGATATCTACGGCTGTGCCCAGGTTACTATTAATAGCAAGTCGGGTACTACTCTTACCTTTGTTAGTTTTAAACCATTCGATTAGCTTCCAAGTTTCCCCGGACATTAACGGCTCGCCGCCAGTTATTCTGAGTTCTTTGAGTGTTCTGTGCAAGTCGGATTCCCACCACTTGAAGAAGGCATCTGTGTACGGATTAACCTCACTGAATTTATACAATTGACTACTATCATGAGTATGAGTAAAGTGATTTCTACCATCTGAAACCAATGCGGTGTAAGGCCCATTGTTCTTAATATCTTTAACCCAAGTACTACTAAAAGCAGGATTACAGTAACTACAAGCGAATTGGCAAGTACGATCAAATGCAATCTCCAAAGTCTGGAGATCAACATCTTCAGTTGCATCCAAATTGTACGCATCATTTAAATCCTTATCATCATATATAACTGTTTTGTAAACGCGATCACTTATGTTATCACGTCCTATATCTTCAATCTTCCAACAATACTCACAACCGCTAGGGCGTTCGCCCGTTTGCATTTGAGCACGTTCCAATTTCTTCTTGGCGGTATTGTGCAATGCCTTGGGGTTTGCTAGTACATCTTCCACACTTACTTTATGCGGTAATGGATGATGGCAACTTGTAGTCATCCCCGACCCTAACCAAATAGTAGCATTATACCATTTTGCTCCGCAGAAGGACTCTGACTTGATGTCAATTACTCTGCGTTTGTATTCTAAATCCGATTCGTTATTAATTCTGGGCATGGTATTTACATTCGTTCCAAAACTCTTTCATTTCAGGAAAGGTCGTTAAAAAATCTGTTTGCCTACGTTTGTCGTGTTCATTGAAGAACCGATAAAAGTCTGCTCGTTGCAGTTTAACATAATCTTGGTCCAAATTGCGACCTTCCTTCATCCAGTCTATGTCACGACGCATACGTTGTACTTCGTAATCTTTAAAGCCCTGAAATGGGTTGTCTGCTGTTTCCAAATTAAGTTCCATCCAATCTGCTACACGTTCTAATACACCAACGTACACTTCAGGTAGTATTTGTAAACTTTGCCAAGTGGGTGTGCGTAGTAGTGGTGTATCAAACCAAACACGTTGATAGGTTGTGCTATGTTTTTTACGCAAGCCCAAGATCCATTCTAATTGTCTCTGTATTGCTAAGACACTTAGATTATTCATTGTAATAATAAAAGTTAAACTATTACGATATGGAATTTCTGTTAGGAAACGATCAACATTTCGTGTTACCCGTTCAAAGTTCATTCCATGTCTAATATATTCAGCGTGTTCTCGTTTACCAGAATCCAAGCTAACAAACTGCATAAAGTGTTCAATTTGGGTGTTGCATAATTTCTTAACATACCCTAGATACTTTTCCATTAATGCATCTTCTACACTGAAGTTACTAGTTACATTTAAGTGTAGTTCTGGATTAGGTAACGCCAGCACATAGTCAAATACTTTATATGTATTCTTATCCATTAATGGTTCGCCACCAGTCATGCGAAAATGTTTTAGCTGTGGATACAGCTCGGGCCACCACTCCCAAAATGCATCAACATAGGGATTGGCATCGCGACTAGGTATAGGACGGTTGCGACCAGTAAAGTGACTGCTATCGTTATGAATAGTGCTTGTAGGATATCCTCCCCACTTATCGACTTCTGCTTGCCAAGTCGATGAAAACTGCGGGCTACAGTAACTACAAGCCAAATTACAAGCGTGGTTAAAATTAACTTCCACATAACTAGGAATAACATTATTTTCTTCTCCGGTAGAGTTTTTGATTACATCGTAATCTTCAGCAGCCCACTTTTCACCCGATCGATAGTGACGATCACTTAATTGTCCGTGTGCTTCTATGTTCCAGCAATAACTACACTCGCTAGGCTTTTCTTGTTTAAGCATAATAACACGTTGTTGTTTCTTATGCTCAGTATTATGCAATGCGCCAGGATTATCTTTAAGCACACTAGCATCAATTGGGTGCAGTGGTGGGTGATAGCAGGAGTTATTAAGTCCTGTGGGTAAGTGTAGGCTTACTTGTTTCCATTTAGCCAAGCAGAGTGCAGGACCTAAATTGTCCTTCATCCATTCTGCTGATGCCATAAAGTCACTTTTATTTGTCATATATTTCCATTAATCTAGCATGATTGTGATCTAGTGTACCTTGCATATCTGCGTACATGCTTTGTAATTCTGAGCTAGATAAACTGTCAAGTTGGTCAATGACTTGATACATCAGTTTAACTCTGTCGTAATTCTGATAATTATCGTAATCCTCGCTCCACCATTTATCAAATGTTTTAAAACCATATCTAGCTTTTAAATTTGTTAGGTACCCCTGCGGACCAAATACTATAAACGGTGTCAACCCATACATAGGTCTAATTGTTTTTTCTGTTGGGAAAAAAGTAAGTCCGCTAGTATATGTTTCGCATACTAGTTCAATGAAAAAGCTATTGTAATGTGACAATGCCGACACATTAGTATGAAAATTCTCTTTATCAAATACTGCGTTAGGCAACTGTATTGGATTCAATTTGAGAAACTTTTGTATATTTTCTAACTCTGTAGGACAATATTTTACTATGTCGTCATATCGTATAACATTATAATCATCGTGATTCCATGACCCATTGCACGAAATCAATGAGTCGCAACTTGTGTTAAATGTTAAATGCGATAAAAGACATAATCTATTCCAATTTGGCCTACCCACAAACAAACCAAACAGGTTATCTAATTGTTTTTTATTTCTAAATACATCGGAATAATATTTACTATGTAATACCGAATCATGTGTCCATGTAAACCACGGAGATTCAGTTACTCGAATATCGTATTCGTTGTGGTGTTCTTCAAGATTGCTGGTTATTATCGTTATATTTGATTTTTTAAAGTTTAGCGATTCGCAAATATTATCTAATATAGTATAAAAACCATTAGTTCTACAGCACGGGCCTTCCTCATTGAGGGATATAGTTACACTTCCTGTGGTATTGTACTCAACAATAATTTCAAGAATTTTTTGTTCTATTTCCCATATCTTAGAGTTAAGAGTTTTTACAATAACCATCTTATTCTCTGGCCATTGGCCCTAAGTTTTTAAATATCGATTTATAATGATGCTTAAAGAAACAACTTTCTTCTGCACCCATATTAACAATAGGCAATCCTAAGCGTGTGCGTAGTGTACTGCCGATACGTCTACATGCATCTGCATCGTCATCTTTAAATATATCCCATAACTTAGCTAGTGTATCAAAGTTTTGCACTTCCTTATAGTTCCAACCTTCTAACATGATCATATATGTTCCAAGACGTGCACCATATATAGCCCAGAAGCCATTATCTGCGTCTGCTCCAACTGTTTGCCAAATACACAAATGATCGTAGTTGCGACTATGTACACGACTTTCAAATTGTTCTAATGTAGGTTTAGTTCCGCGATCCAAGCACATCTTAACACCTTCGCGGAACCCAGCTCGCCAGGCCTGGAACGGAGTTTGATTAGGGTATGTTGTTGAGTAGCAATCGTTCATTGCCCAATAGTTAGGATAGAAGCAAAATTCCACATCATTTTCATCTGTGCCATCACTTGCTTCATGTGTCCGCATTGCATAGATAAAGTCTTTAGTCCAACAGCTCATGCCGCCATTACCGTACATTAAGCCGTTAATAGCGTTACGTGCTCGCCAACGGAATACGCAATCTTTATTCGACTCGTCTAAAGTGAGCTGTGCATTGAAGAAAGTAGGGTCTGGCAGATTGTCACCGTCAATAAGAATAAAACGGTTAGTATCACTTGCATCAGCGGCCGCCTTATGTGCCGCATCAGAACCTTTAACGCCGTCCACTCGTTTTGCCCAAGGCACCATATTTTGAATAGCAATCCAGTTAGCCTCTTTATTAGGTTCATCATATGTTAAATAGATGCAGTCTAAATCTGCTACGTCAATTATTTGTTTTTCTATCATAATACTCTATGTTGTTATATTCTTCTTCCGGGTATAATACTAGTGCCGCATTGCCTGCTACTACTCGTTGTCCTTGTGTGCTCTTTATTAATTTAGATGTCAGCGGTATTTTAAAATCAAGTTTTTTTAATTCACCATTTATTACACGAAGCTGTGCAGTATTAGTAGTATGGAAAAATCCAGTATCGTCTAAGACAATATAGTTGCCCTCTGGGTGGTCAGACTCCCATAACCCAATTATACTACCATCTTCGTTGTAATACAACCTAAACTCTTTTACAACTTTAGGACGTTGTTGATCATATTCGGCTACTAGCTCAAGTGCTTTTAAGAATTCTGGATCCATAGTCTTTTTCGTAATAGTGGAATGGGTGTAACTGGTTAATGTTATTAACGCGAATCATATCGCCAACTTTCTCTGTAACAAATGATTCCGTAAAGGTTAAATCTTCTGCATAACCATTTACAGCAGGTTTCATATGGGTAAAATTTAAAAAATCCATACTAGGCATTGTGCAAGTTTCTTCCCCGACCATTATTGCTGCTAGTGCATACAATACATCGGTACTAGGTTTTTCTTCTATACACTTTTTAAGTCCGGCTTTTACGTATTGCCATTCTTGTTGGATATATCTAGCGGCCTCAAAAAACTTACTTGCTTCTTGACTAAATCTAAAATACATTAATCCATTATACACATCTGGTAAATTGTTTTCGTCAAACAACTCTCTGTATTTGCGTACAGTACTATTGATGCCAATATAATTCTTACACCCAGTACTTAAACAAATATTTTTTAATCTAAACGCAGTCCACCAATGATCTATGCTACGTGTAAACAATAAATCGCTTTCTAATTTTATCGTTTCTTTAAATGGTGTAAGATAAAAGACTTGATGTTCGTTAGCAAACTTTCTAGTATCAGTGGGATCATTATGATCCACAGGAATATCAACGACGTAATCAAAAACATTATAATGAGTTTCAGTTAGCTTCTCCTTAGTTGCGGCGTCAACAATTACCGCATACTGATTATTTTTTTGTGTTGCTTTTATGTTTGTTGCTTGTAAATAGGCTAGCTCTAAATAATCTACGTTACAAGTATTCTGTGCAAAAGTTACAAAGCCTTGTTGTTCTTTATGCCAACTCATGGTCTATAAACTCCTTAAATTGTTCGCTTTGCAAATACTGTTTGCTCATTACATGTAAGTTAGTACGAGGTACTACATACGCACGTGTATTATCTTTAATAACCAGCATATTATTCAGTGGTGTTATACTGTTTATACTTTGATCTACGTGTAACATTGGCCCAGGGATTCCGTAGTTGCTTACAGCATACCCATTTAAAATTATATCTGCCATAGCAAATGCAAAGTCATTTCTAAAGTTGCGTTGTTCTATGTTAAACAGTTCTCTGTAATACCCATAATGGTCTTGAATTCGTTTAACAAGTTTAAAAAACATTTCTGCGTGAGCGGTACGTCTAAATGCAAATACTGTGGCCCATACATACGGCAAACTTGTTGGTCCCATTGTTGTGGGGAATTCCTGTGTTAATGCATGTGCAGATTTCATTATTCGATAATCCCACTCGCATTTAAATAACTTTAATAAATTGTCATCTAACACTAGATAGTCTGCGTCGATTACAATCGTTTCATCATACGGACTAAGTTCGTATGCTTGGTAACGACCAGCATTGCGCCATTGTACAAATTCGCCTGTATCTATATCGTACCGAGAATTCCCCTCCAATTGCGACTCAGGGGTAATTAAGGTATACGGCAATCCTAAAGTCTTACTAGCCAGCTTTAGTGTACGTTCGGCAATTGAAACATAGTCGGTGGTTTCTGTATTAGCAGCAAATGCTACTACGCCCCTAGACTTTGCGGATTTTTTTGAGTTCGTCATGTTCTTGATGCCAAGCATTCATTACTTTTTGATAGTGTTGCTGTGCTTGAACTAATAATATTTTACGGTCTGCTTCGATTGGATTACTATAAGTATCTTCTAAATAAATTACCTCAACCTCTTTGGGCCAGCTATCAAGAAATGCAATTAACTCGGGGGTAATTTTAAACAGGCCACCGCGGTGTGCAATATGTAAATCCGTTTGGATCTTTTCGCGTAAAATGCGTTTATTAATTTGATAGTCAGTAGCAAGGCGTACTTGCTCCACAAGTTGATTTATTTCAGTCATTTGATTGTATAAGAAAAAGGCATAATATAGTTTACACTAATTATGCCCGGATGTCAACTACTATAAAGTATTATAGTGAGGTGATAGTCACTGTACCCCAGGTATTAGTTAAGTTGGTTGTTTCTGGATAAGAAATATCAATTGAACGAATTACATTGATGCCTAAACTGTCATCAAAACTTAGGCCGCCGGCACCCTGGGTACTGTTTAATGTAACCCAAAAGTCTACGTTTAACCCATGATCGTTGTTCGTGCCTTGTGTACCGTTTGTTACAACCGAAATACTCGCGGTATCTGTTGTATACGAAGCCGTGGTACTTGTTACACTTACTAATGTTACGTTAGCATTATATGTACTTGTATGATACCCAATTGTAGTAGCATTGGTCCCTAATGTACCACCCGTGCCTGTGCGGCCAGCATTTGTATTAGCCGAAAATAACCCAACACCACCTAAGTCTGTACATAATGCGATTGCAGCATTAGTACGTGCTGTTGTACTTGCACTCTGAGTTCCGCTTACATTTAATTTTAAGCGACCGCCTGCATTAAAAAAGTAACGTGCTTGATCGGCTGAAGCAAAAGCAGCTCGAGCGCCAAATGCACGTGTCAATGTCACTGATGTTGTTGCATTAGTCCACGTTGTGCTTAATGCACTACCTGTTGTAATTGCAGCGTTTGAAGCAAAATTTAAACGGTTCGTCCATGCTGTACCAATACTTGTAGCTAATGTAGCTAGATATGTAATTGTTGTTCCTGCTGTAGTTGCACTAATACCCGAGCCAGCGCCTGCTTGGTGAGTAAGCACACTATTTAATGTGTTAATTAATGTTGCCCATTGTGCGGCAGTGACTGTACCACCAGTAGCAGCAGCTTGACTAATTGCAGTCTGGCCATACCCTGCACTACCGCTACCAGTTGACCAAACAGAGTTTATTGTCCCTGTTCCAATTGATGGGTTGGCGCCCACAAAGTTATTATAGTCTGTGGCTTGAATTAACCCGCCTTGTGAGTACGTCATATTTTAATTATCCTGTTACGAATTTATCTTTACGATTGCTTCTATTACGCCTTCGTCATTAGTAGTTTTATTAACCAATGAACGGCCAATTACGTTAAATGAAGTTAATTCTGATTTTTTACCCGAGCGAGCCAGACCGTTACCGGCACTAACTAACCGATCGCCTTTGGTAACTAGCCCGATTACACGAACCGGAACACGTCCACTCATTGCAATTGGAGGGTGTGTTACATCATCGCCTGCCCCAGAATTCATTAAGTAAGCAGCATTAGTACTTATGACACCAAACACTTGCTCGCTTAAATCTTCCACCACTTGAGTAACTTCGTTTATACCGCCCATTTCAACCACTGTCCCCGGTGCATATTCTGCATCGGAATGGAAACGTTCTGCTAAGTCGGCATATTGAGCGTGTATAGCGGTACCATAAATGTTTCTAAACCATGAACTCGAAGTGCCAATATCAACTGCTACGTTAGCAGCTGGAAGAAAACTGGTATTAACAGTTAATGTAGTAAATGTACCAGTATTAGGTGATGCGTTACCAACCGGTATACCATTAATGGCTGGTTGGGCGCCCGGAATACTAGATAATGTAGCAATTTCTGTACCGTTATACTTAACTAAACCATTTAAGTTTGATGTTCCGCTTGTTGTTAAATTAACAATAGTACCCACACTAGTGATATTTGGTTGACTAGCAGTTAAAAGTGTGCCAGTATATCCAGCACTGGCTGTTATACCGCCAGTTTGTATGTTTGTGAATGTACCAGTTGTTGCCGATTGTACGTTACCCACTAAGTTACCAGTAAATGTACTTGTTCCAGTTGGCGAGCTAATACTTGTAGCAACAATGGCGCCTGCCGTAATGGTACCGGTTGCATTAAGATTATATACGTTGGCTGAGCCATCACCTGTGCGTACTATTAATGTGCTAGGAGTTGCATTAACATCCTGTGTACTTATTCCCCAACTTGGACTAGCAGTTGTACTAAAATTGATACCAGCTTTAATTGTAGCGAACCCACTTAAACTACTAGCAAATGTGTCTTTAGAGAAAATAGCATAGATAGTACCAGAAATTTTAAATTGTATTACAATATGTGTCCCGGCACTAGTGTCTGATACTAATGCAGGAATAGCACCGGTGTCGCCAGTTGCTGGAGTAGTTGTAGGTCCCACTACTATCCACGCACTACCTGAGTATACCTTTAATTGACTATTTGTAGTATCAAACCATAAATCTCCGCCCAGGGCACTTAAATCACCAGGAGGGCTACTTGCTGGGCTACTTGTAGCACCAGTAGAAATTTTCCAACTTGATCCAGACCAAACTTTTAGAATATTATTAGTGGTATCCCACCATAATTGCCCTTTAAGTGGATTTGCTGGACTAGATGTATTGGCAAAATTCTCTAAGAGATATACAAAATTTTCGTTTAAAAATTGTCCGTACCCAGCGTAATCTCTCCCAATCAGAGTCAAGCTCGAATGGGTAGTATCAACTGTACCATCTGATAGTCCAGCTGGTATTAACGATGTTCCGTTGGTTAAATTAATGGTATACGACATGTCTATCCTTTGATTACTCTGTTTATTGTTATATTTATGAGTTTATTATTCATTTATCGTTAGAACATCTTTTGTATGTAACATAGCGCATAATATGGAGGTAATATGCTAAATGGTGTCCCGGACCCCGTTGCTATAGTATTACCCGACAAACTTGCACTTATACTATGACTATGATCACTAGCAGTAGCTAACCCAGTTGTAACACTAAGTCCAGTAGTTGCAACATTTAATGTAAGTCCAGTTGTCGCAGCCCCTAACGTAATACCAGTTGTTGCTGTTTCCGTAGTGCGTGTAGCACCCTGACGTTGGCCTGGATCTCCTACTAAATCGTTAGCAGCATTGACTGATCCATTGCCGCCTTGGATACCAATATTGTGCCTGTGCCCGGAGTCGGCTACACTATGATTATGTGCAGATTCTGATGTACTATGGGTATGCCCCGAGTCGGATACTGTTGATGATGCGGTATGCGTATGTCCTCCAGCTAATCCAGTTGTTCCTGTAGCTGTTACTCCTGATAAACTATGTATATGCGATGGTAAATTGCCAATGGCTAGTGTCACTGACACATCGCCAGCAGTTTGATTAGGAGGGTATGTTCCGCCTGCGCCAATAATAAATTGTCCACGTAGATCAGGCGTACTATTTGTTCCATCACACAAATGCCATCCTAGAGGAATATTCGCAACCGATCCTGCCCACATTAATATAACACCTTGTGGGATCACGCTTTGTACAAAAGCTGTAGTTGCCACAGCAGTATTACTTGAAGAGTATGGTAATGTCGGTGCGCTGGCTAATGCGCTTACTGTTCCGTTAAACGATCCGGTAATGTTACCGCAACTAAAATTAGTTGCTGTGGCTGTTGTAAAACTAGCATTAGTAACCGCAATATTAGCAGAACTAAAATTAGTTGCTTGTGCTGTTGTTGCTTGTAGTGTAGTCAACCCGTTTACATTGCCGCTCAAAACTAAAATGTTACTTGTTGATAAATTGGTTACTTGTGCGGTAGTTGCACTCAACGATAATAACCCAATTGCTTTACCGCCAGTTACTAAAATATTACCACTTGATAAATTAGTTGCCTGTGCTGTTGTGACACCCAGTGTAGTTAGTCCGTTTACATTTCCGCCAGAAACTAAAATATTAGCAGAACTGAAATTAGTTGATTGGGTACATGCAACACCCAATGTAGTTAATCCGTTTACATTGCCGCCAGTTACTAAAATATTACCACTTGATAAATTAGTTGCCTGTGCTGTTGTGACACCCAGTGTAGTTAGTCCGTTTACATTTCCGCCAGAAACTAAAATATTACCGCTTGACAGATTAGTTGCTTGTGCTGTTGTAAATCCTGCATTAACAATTACAGCATTGGCAGAACTAAAATTAGTTGCCTGTGCTGTTGTTGCTTGTAGTGTAGTCAATCCATTGGCATTTCCGCCAGAAACTAAAATATTAGCAGAACTGAAATTAGTTGCTTGTGCTGTTGTTGCTTGTAATGTAGTTAATCCGGTTACATTGCCGCTCAAAACTAAAATATTAGCAGAACTAAAATTAGTTGCTTGTGCTGTTGTTGCTTGTAGTGTAGTTAATCCATTGGCATTACCACCAGAAACTAAAATATTACCGCTTGACAGATTAGTTGCTTGTGCTGTTGTTGCTTGTAGTGTAGTCAATCCATTGGCATTACCGCCAGAAACTAAAATATTAGCAGAACTGAAATTAGTTGCAACACTTGACGTTGAAGTTATATTTCCAGTAACTGGTCCAGTTACCGAGCCAATTAACGTACCCAATAATGTTGTTGCAGAAACTTGAGCACCGGTTAAACTACCAATTACATTCCCAGTTAATGTACCAACTACATTACTATTAAAAGTAGGACTAGTAATAGTACTATTCAATGTAATACCAGGATTGATTCTTGTAAAACCAGATATGCTCGGACTAGGTCTAAATGAAGCGTCAGAGCTCAATGTAGCCAATATAAATGGACCAAATTGAATTTGTATGATATTATGCGTTACACCAGTTGTATCTGCATCATTGAGAGTTACTGAAATAGCACCGCTAACCCCTTGCGATTTAGTGTATGTAGGACCAATTAAATTCCAGGTTGTGCCATCAAATAAACTATATTGATTTGTTACTGTACTAAACCAAGTATTTCCCGGATTCGCAGTCAGCGGTTGAGAATTAGATACTATAATGCCAGAAACCGGAGTGTACCCTTGATTGGTAAAAACATTTAATGTTTGATTGCTCTTATTAAACCATAACTGGCCTTGTAAATTGGTCCCAGATGGTGCAATATTACCGGCAAAACTTTCTAATAAGAAAACTAAATTTTCGTTAAGAAATTTTCCATATCCTACATAATTAGGGCCCGGCAATTCGAGACTAGTTGTGCTATCAATTTGACCATCATTGATTGTAGTTAAAGGTGTACCGTCGTAATTATTAATTGTATATGGCATTGCATGTTCCGTTTATCTTATACTTATCTAAATTCATTATGATATTTTCTGTATGTAACTAATTGAATACCCAGTACCCGTTATTGTACGAGATGTTAAATCAGGAGTTCCATATGTGCCATCACATAAATGAAATCCAGAGGGTATACTTGATGCTTGTGTATTCCATTGTTGGATAGTCCCAATGGCTGGACCAACTAAGTCCCAGCTGGTTCCATTCCATATATTCAATTGTTGAGCAACAGAGTTATACCACTGATCTCCAACCGTTAATGTATAAGTTGTTGTTGTAGGCGCAGCCATAGAAACAATAGATCCACTAACTAGATTCCAATTGGTTCCATCATATACACGTATTTTTTTATTAACAGTATCATACCACAATGTGCCGGTTAATGTACTTAATGCAGATAAACTTTGGGTCGGCGATACTGCACCGGCAAAATTCTCTAATAGTCTTACAAAATTATCATTCTGTATTTGTCCATAGCTTGGAAAATTGCGACCAATAAGAGTAATACCAGTACTAGAGTCAATGGTACCATCGATTAACGCACCATTAGGCATGTTTGTAGTTGTTAATACAGTTCCATCAGTTTTAGTAATTATATAACTCATATATTATCCGTTCGAGCTCAAGTTGGTTAGTGTTTGGATTCTAACTGTATAATCGATTTGAATTAATCTGTTTAATGATTTTTGCACCGGCATAAACACGACATGGGTCAACAGTAATCCAGTTGATGTTAAGCCTACAGTACCATCTGTACTACGTCCGCGTAGTCCCAATTCATCAAATACATATAATCCATTCAAGTCTTGGCTATTATCAAATAATGCTTGTCCCTGAGGTTCGCCGTAGTCTAATAAACAACTTACTAGAATATCTGTGTAGACTGTGCCGGGAATATGTGTTACAGTCATTTTATTATTAATAGGATTAATATTAGCAGCACTAGTATCATCAACAATCTTACTATATGTAGGATTATATAAATTAGAATTTTGTCCCACTGTATTAGTGGGCAAATAGGTAATAATGCCAGTTGGGTCAACGCTAGTGCCACCATTACCAAATGTCATTTCGTAGATAAAGTTTTCGCCTTTATTAGCAATGCCCCATGCTAATGCTTGACTAAAGTTTTCATAGTGGATAGCATTAGGTTTATCAATAAACACTTCCTTCGATTCTGGGTCAAAAATCTTAATATGCCCGCGTACATAAATTCCAGATGATTCGTCTGGTAGTTGTTTTGTGTTTTCCACTGCTGTTTCCTCTAAATTATTTGTGTTATCAATATTTATCATGATGTTTATACCGCTCTACTGGCTTTTAAGAATGTTGCTTGGACTGTAGTACTATTCACTAGTGGTATACCGTTAGTAATTGAACTAATACCCGGGCTATACCAAATATTAGATTGATTTAGTAAATTTCCTGCAGAAATAGTAACTTGTCCAATATTGCTTACTGTACCGAGTATATACGATTTGGCAAGATATAGACCAGAATCTGTACCATTGATATGAACTGTTCCGACACTATTATCAAAGCCGCCTTCATCGTAACTACCATAGTCGCCATTTGTATTTCCTGAATCGTACTGTACAGGAATGCCCTGAATATTACCAGATGTTAGAATAACTGGAAGTACGTTGGCATTGTTAACTGTTTGTAATAAAGACATTGTAGAAATAGTATTGGTATTTCCAGTAAATGCAAATGTAACTTGAGAAACAATATTAGCAAAATATGCACCGTAAACATTACCAGTAACAACATAACTATTACCAGAATTATATACCAAGCTACCTACAGAAACATTGGTATTGGCTTTCCAATTGTCAACTGTTTGTACCTGTGAAATTATATCACCGATATTAGCACTAATATTGTTAGTTAAAATTATACCTAAACTTACTACATCAGTTGATGTATATACTGTGGTTGTTGATATTAGTACATTACTATTCGCAGAGCCCGGGATCAAGTGTCGATCGCTTGCGTCAACTACTTGACTGCCAGCCTGATGAACTGTTTGCGGACTTGTGCCATCAGTTGCTCTACGTATTTGTGCAAGTGTGTTGATACTAACTTGTTGAACATTAGAAACAATATTAGCAAAATATGTACCATATACATTACCGGTTGTTAGATATGTATTTCCACTATTTGTAATTAAAACATTATTAGCAATAATAGTATTTGCTGCCCAAGTTGTTTTTGACTCTAGTGCGTAATTTCTCCAATATGTAATTCTTTCACCGTTTATGAATACTACACCAGGTACGTTCATTATTGTACTTGGTAATGACATTATTGCGGCATTTGCAACTGATATAGATAAATCAGACAAATTTAAGTTTGATGATAGTACTGTTGTATTTGATTTTGCAATTCTATACGAACTATAATAATGATTCATGCCTTCGTATAATCTAAACCCTAAGCGATCCGTATCAATTACTGTTAGATTTAAATTATCATACATACGACCAGGAATTAATTCTTCTGGTGCATAACTTTCAAATATATCTACATACTGGCCACCATCAATAAAAATGTCGTTAGGACTAATACCTAAACTATCAGTATATCGACTTTGAATTATAGAATCATATATATTTCCGGTGAATGTATTACCATCTACTAGTACCCCAGGATATTCTAATCCTCGTTGAGTTAACCGTAAATCAATGTTACCATTGAACGCAACAATGCGATCGTTAGCATTATTAAAATTAGATGATATTTGAACAACATTGGCTGTAGGGAAATTAACTGTATTATTCGATGTAAACCCTGTAATAATATATGCGTTTGCTAACTGATAGAAATTGTTATTTAACGATAAAATAGTATTAGCTGGTATTACATTGCCAAGATTGGCGTTGGCAGTAATTGTATTCCATGCAACAAAGGTATTTGGATTAGTATAATTGATCCGATCAAACGTAATTGTTGTATTAATACTTCTAACAACATTATGTCCTTGATTATTATTATCAAATACATTACGTAGCACAGGATACGCAACTGCTCCGGTGCCAGTACCATTAATAGTAATGGTTGGTGTTGAAGTATAATTTTTACCAGGATTGGTAATTATAATACTAGCAATGCCGCCGGATCCATTTAGAGTGGCATATCCTGCAGCCCCTGTTCCGCCACCGCCTTTAAATACAATTTGTGGAGCGATTAAATATCCTGTACCGGCTGCCTCAATGATAGCATTAACTACTTTATATTTATAATTACTATCCCATTGAGTATATACACCGCTTGATAATAAACTATTATCATATGATCGGTCTCCATTGGGACTACGATAAATTTGTAAATTTGCATCCCAGTACGGTGGTAAATCAAAGTCGGCTATGTCTCCGCTGAATTGATCGTTACCCTGATAGTTAACAATAAACTCACGTACTGTTGTTCTATAAGGTTTAACCTCATTGATATAATCTAAATAATAACTTTGGTTATCGGCAATGTAACTTGGGAATTGAGTTAGCGATCTGATATATTGTGTTGCACTTAAGAAACTAGTCTTAAATACCCACTCAATATTTTTTTGTTCTGATAACGCATATTTAACCATAGTGAAGAATATCTGGTTGAAATCTATTCGCAGGTCATCTATAAAAATATCTGTTTGCATAGCTGTTGCAATTTGGCGAAGTTCAATTGGCGGTATTGTGTCAGTAGAGATTTGTAATGTACCATTTTGTAAACCGATCAAATTTTGATTCAGATTACTATCAATGAAGTACACTTCAAATTGATTGTTACCGTTGTTTAAAACTTTAATATAAGTGTTTGCTACCAGTGATAGTTTGCCAAATTCTAAACGGTTAGCAACTGTTATGTTTGGCGCTACAGTATGATCGTATCCTGTTACATACCAATCAGTTGGTGTCCAATATAAGTTAGTTTTGTATGATTGCACACGAGATACTACCCAGGTTGTCCCATTCCAGGTGTAAATGGACCACTTACCCGATTGTGTTATATCCGAGGTAACTAAAATATTATACCCAATAGATATCAATGCTGTGTCAATATAGCTCAATTCTGTACGAGTAGCAACTACCTTATTATATGTTCCGGTGTCAATTGTTGGTGCCAATTCTTGACTATTCAATGTAGTTAAAATCTTACGTTCAATTACCGGGTAAGTTAATAACTTATTATTGACGATTGTTAAGTAGTTTATTAACGCTGTGTCGCGGTAAATGAACATACTTTGTCTTGGACGAATATTTATACCATATGCTTGGGCAGGAGTTAATGCAGTATCTGGTACAGGATTACCTGCAGAATCTTGACCTACTAGGCTATCAATTAACTTACGTTCAATAATCGATGGTAGTTGACTTTGTGCATTGCCTTCTTGTACTAAAGAATATTCACTATGTATTAATCCGGCATTGTTACTACGATTACCGAGATGTATAACACTATTTTTTCCAGTTAATGCAGAATTAACATTAAATAATGCCACTGTATCATTGCGTAATACCATTGCATATGGTGTACCTTGTGATTGTGGATTTGCTATTGCAGATGCAATGCTATACGCACTATTCACTTTACCTGCTGCTGTATTAATAGTAGTTTTATTCGATACCCAGAAATAATATTTGGTATTTACTGCGCCAGTAATCCCAACAGAACCACTTGTAGAATATGCGCTGTCATCCATATATAATGGAACGCCGGCGCCGCCATTGGCAATGTATTCACTTGGTAATACCGGGCTTTCAACCCATTCATATACCGCAATGCGGCTACCAGGGAAAGTTTGCCCCCAATGATTTAATCTATAAATCAATGCATCCTGTTCGTAATTGATATAACGAACAGCACTTAGATCCCACCATATTTTACCAACTTGCTGAGTGGCCCAATGATAGTCAGCACGAATAGTTAAATTTGGTTGTATCGCAAGGTTACCATTGTTGTATAATGCAGGATCCTGTGTTAATTGATAATCGATATCAGATCCCACAGTATTCAATACCTTGCCTTTAGCAGGATCAATATAATCCAACGTTGCCAAGATAACATTATTAGATTTGTTATAGATGAAAGTGCGATTAATGCTTGTAATATCAACACTAGGACTTTGCTGTCTTGTACGTACCCACGCAGATCCATTGTATGTATATACCGCCCACCCAGTTGCACCACTGGCTGTATCATTATTAACCCATTGACGATCGTTAACTATCCATCCACCTATAGGAGTGCTTGCGCCAATCTGTGTATTATTTTGAACTACTTGTGTGCTTAGACCATACACCGTTCCAAGTCCAGTTAAACTGCCACCTGCTTGCACTAATGGTGCAGTGGTAGCAACATTTATGCTTACACTGGTTGTGTTAAGAACCGATTGCACTTGATATAATCCATCGTAGTTGTTATTAAAATTTTGTAATATAAAATAACTACCAGCAATAAAGCTATGTGGTGTATTAAATGATAATTGTGCAGTAGTACCTAATGTATATGTTAATGTTGTTGCTGTTACTCCTGTATTATTAACTCTATATACGTTCCACCCTGGGGTAAAATCCTTAGCTACCCAAATTTTTGTATTTGCTGTTAACACCGGAACTACATTAACTGTAGTAATTTTACTAATATCAAAAATTTGATAATCAACATCTGCTAAATTTACATATCCACAAGTGGGTAGGTCGGCCGGATAGTTTGTAGTGATTCTATTATTATATAAACTAGTATTAGTGCTTGCAATATTACTACTGTTATATACGTCAGAATTACTTACTAAATTACCATCAAAATGCGAAGAAGCATTGCCATTTAAATTAACAATAATATTTCCAGTAGTATGTATTGTGTTTGAAGTAAATGCTACAGGGTTAGTTGTAAATATACTTTGATCTAGAACAAATTCAGTGTACTGGTTGGTATTAAGTGCGCCGTATCGACCAGATTCAAATGCCCATTCTTCGTATACACCAACTGTACTGTTAATAGCATCAAAGGTGGCCTTAGTTAATGAAGTGATTGCATTTTGCGTGCCTTTTTGATGTATGTATCCTTGATAGAACTTTGTCTGAGTAGGGACGCTCATTCCTAAGTTACTTAAAAATGGTCTTTCTCTAAACCCAATTAATCCAGCACTAAATGTTTGGAAAGTTTCATCTTGCGGAGGAATATCAATGTTATAGATATTTTCAAATATTTGAGCATTATGGCCAAAACTAGGCAATAAGCCTGTTTGCAAATCCGATAAGGAAATCAATTTCCAATCGCCGGGATTAAATGTTTGTCTGGCAATAATATTGTTAGGTGCAGTATAGTAAGAATTATTAAAGGTAATAATATCACCTTGTTTATAATCAACACCAGGTTGCCACGTTGAGATTACAGGATCGCTGTAGATATATCCAGTGGCACTTAATGCGCCGTCCCATAATCCTGTTTTTGCGCCAGTTACTTTTAATCGATACTGACGTGTACCTTGCTCGGGAATGTAAATAATATCTCCAAAAGTATCAACGTTATCAAAGATTAATGTACTTTCAAATTGCACTAAATCTAATTTTGCAAATGCTATTGTGCTGAGTCCATTGACTGTGGTAACTTGAAATCGATTTCCACTAGCAGAATCAACTCTAAGAACATTAAAATTATTATTTGAAATTGGATTAAAGTTTGTATCTACCAGTCTGCTACCGTTTGGTAGGTTTGTAATGGCATCAATTATTGTACCTTTTGTTATAACATCTAGAGTATCTTTGATTGGATTTAATACTATCAGTACTCCTGCATTAAATCCTTGTTGTGCCCAGAATAAAAATTCAGTAATGCTTAATGTCCAATCACGAGTCTTCTGTAAATCTGAATCAAGTTGATTAAATAAAAATCCTTGGCTAATTAGATAACGTTGATAGCTTACTAAAAAGTCAGCAACTTGTTGAACACTAGTAAACGTAGTACCATATGGTACTACTGTAGTCTCTTGGCTACTAGTTTTATATAAGTTTACTGTTATATTGTTTACTACCAGCGGTGTTGTATTATTATTAGCAATACTTGGTAGAATAGTAAAATACGGATGAGTAGTGTCATATCCAGCAACTGAGTATCCCGATTCTACTTTTGTTACAATAACGGCACTATATGATATAGTCTTAGTCGGAACAGATTTATTCAGGTATACTGAATAATTTCCATCAGGAATAATAACAGACGCATTTGTGCTCCCCGGGCTTGTTTGTTCAGCAGTGACAGTAATTAGCTTTTGATCTGTGAATCCAGCTACACGATATGCAAGTTGTACATCAAAGTTCTGAAAGTAACTTTCAATTTTAGTAACAGGATCAATACCAAGATTTTTAATATAATCTGTGATCCAGTTTAAGTAGCCAGATGTTCGTTGTATAGTTCCGGGGACAGTTGTAGTGTCTCCATTGACCGTTAATAAGTCAGGGGTAATTCTACGGTTAGCATTATCACAGAACTGACCAGTAACTGCATTAATTCTGAAACGACTTAAATCAAGTTGAGCACTAAAGTATTCAGCTGGCCGTGCTATTGCTAATGCTTGCTGTATTGCAAATCCATAATCACTACTTCGGCGCCATGCTGTTTCTACCGGGCCTTGATCGCCTACACGAAAACTATTACCAATTGTTCTTGAATCTATTTGTTTTACAATTCCAGTTTGTGTAGGATCTAATAGATTGCCACTAGAGTCAACAGGAATAAAGTTAGAAAGTCCTGGGCGAGCAAATCGTAAATCTGTATATGCAGAACTATTGCTTCCGTTCCATATATATCCAGCTTCTAAATCTTGCCATAACGTGCCATTGCCGCTGGTATAAGGTGCTTCTCCGTAACGTGTATCCCACCAAGATGGTTTTTCTGAAATACCTACCATCTTCCACGGACTACGATGTGGTTCATCGGTATCATACCAATAATTGTAAATTGCTCTCCATGACCCTTGTAAAGGGCTACCATCTACGCTATCGGCGATCTGTCCATAGTTCCATGTCCACGGATTATTAGCATCAAACCACTTATTAGTTGTGTAATCAACATTGTTACTACCAACCCATTTTAAGAAATTTGTAGTTAATAGTTGATTCCATTCCGACAAACTATATCCAGTTGTTCTAAATCGTCCGGGTACTGTATCAACTAAGTTAAATGTGTCCACTTCATTACCAGTTTTAATATTGTTATAGATACGAAGTTCAAGTTCCAATAGATAGTCGTCACGGAAGTCATTGAAAGCGGGGGTAATACTACCGTCGTGTCCCCGAACAACGTTAATTGGAGTTAAGTATGAATCATCTAAGAACATTTCAGGCGGCTGGTCTTGTTGAAGTCCCAGTTTAACTGGAGTTTCTGGAACATAGTTACCATCTGTATTGAAGTAATCGCGAATCATAATTTTGTCGCCAAATGCTAGCGGAGCACTAATTATAATTTCTGGACTAACTGGGTTAAAAGAAAAATGCACATTGTCGCCAGTTAACTGTACACCATTTAGGTATACTAAAACTGCACGGTTACTTAATTTAGTAACATCAAAAATACTACTAATTTCATAATTTTTCTGGCGAGCATTTAATACTGTATAATTAATAGTATTATAGTTTCCGCCCTGTGGTACCATATCGCTATAGTACCAAGCAAAACTACTATTCTTTACAGAGTTAATAGTTTGTAAAATTGTATCAACTCCCGAGATAGGATCATTATAATCTAATCCCTTTAAGGTACTACATAGACTTAAGAATTTATTTTTAAATCTTATATATTCTTCTCTAGCCAGGGTTATACCATTGATAAAGTTAACCATTGGATCTGTTAAGAACGTCATTGCATAGATCAACGGACTACTATGTTGTACTAATGTGCCACCTTGCGATTTTACATAACGATCTTGTGGCGGAATAGGTGTTGTTAAACTAACTGTGGTATTTTCAAGTAACTTACTGTAGTGAGTCCGCAACTGGCCAAGAGTAATAGTTGAGAAATTTTTGTTCAATGCATTGTAGTCAAGATTTTTAGGAATTTCGTAATACCCTAACGTACTTGTACTATCACTTAGTATCGATACGTCAATTTTGTCGCCTAGTGCAACAGAGACATTTAATGTTATAACGTGGTACACACCATATGGTACAAGTTGGTAATCGGTATTAGGATTTAATAGTGCATTATTTAAATAAACTTTAAGGTGTGGTATAGTAGCAGTATTGCTGGGTAGAACATCAATTTGAACGAACGGATAGTTAATTCCGCCAATATCTAATACAAATCCTTCGTAGAATTTTGTAATAATCTGATATTGGTCAGATTTCTCTAGACCGGGAATCCAATTAGGTACTCTACTAAATTCTGTTAGGTTAGTATTACGAACAATGTATCCACTGTTACAATTTATTGTACTTGTGGCGCCAGTATTAGTATCAGTAACATACGTAAATGTATCAGTATCGTAATAATTAGCAAATACAATATCGCCAATGTTATTAAAGTTTTGATATTGTAATGGAAATCCCAATACTGTATCATTTGTACCTGTAGTAATCACCGGATATCCAAATAATTTGCTACCAGCAAATGTACTGCCTGGGTAGATAGTAGCGTCAGCAAAGCTAAAGCTGTCTGCATCTAATAGCTCAAATAGTGGTGCTTGTTGGACTGATATTTTTGCTTGACTAGTGTTCCAATTATTGCCATCAAACCAAAATGTAATAGCACCATTGGTGTTACCTTGTATAGCTGTTATACTTTCTCCAACAATTACAGGATCATCGGTTGTTTCAAGTAATCTTACAAATACTTGATTATTAATAGTTTCAAGATCAACTAACCATACCTCATTTTCAATTGCCATATCATAGTCATTGGCAAACACTACACGCATACCCTGAGTTAATGTTACTCCGTCGATTGCTTTAGGCGGCACAGTTTGCGGGCCCTCAATTTGAACAAAAGCATCTGTTGAAGTTGTACCATTTCCGTCACTTATTGTGCCATTTCTAGTGGCAACAAAAGTAGTACCCACTGTATTCGCAGTAGCACCGAATGTTGTGAAATTAGTAGTTCCTACCGTTACAATAGTATATGTTCCGCCATTGATTATTTGGGTAGCAGGAAGATTAAAGCAAATAAGATCAATGTTATTTTTGGCTTTTTTACCAAAATTGAATAATTGTAAATCTGCGTCAAACTCAATAATAGCACGACGTCCGTAAATATTAGGACCGTAATCAATTAGTGTTTGATTGTATGCGGCTGTAGCTGTTAATACATCCTTATGGAACCAACGATTACTACGGCTCCAAGGATTACGGTCTTGACTAGCACGGTTAATAGTAATATAATCGGGGGTAGTTGCAATGTTGGTACTAAAATCCTCGGGTACTATTAATTCAAGGACAGGAACTAAAGCAATACTAGTACCAACCCCTTCAACATAATATTCACCGTTAGCATAATTACTAGGACTTACTAAACTGTCAAATATAATTTTTAGTCCGTTAGTGAAAATAACCCCATTTGGGCTAGTATATCCATTCTGACCAATAATATCTGTATCAACATTAATTGGTGTGCTTGTATTATCTACTAATTTTATTTGACCAAGGAAACCAGGATTACTACTATCCTGGTAGTATAGATAATCAAGTGTGGCTGTAATTGGCGGAACAACAATATATTGAGTGTTAGTATTCACCCAGAATTCAGTGGATGCATACGTCTTGCCTGATGTAACAAATACTTTTTCGTGAACGCCAACTGCGGTTGTTTCAAGTAATTCAATGGTATAATCTGACCCAATTGGCACTAAATTAATTTTCCAAACGCTAGTACGATTGGATACAGGAACTAAAGTACTAGCGTCATTGTTTACTTCCCATTTACTAGCATCTGTTTCGTTGTTTATAAAGACAATCGTTTTGTTTTGCAATTGATTAGTAATACCATCGATCCCGTCAGGAAAAGCAGTTAAAAACTCACTAAGTAAAACATTTTGAATATCGCTGTAATTGAAAGTTACCCCAGCAGTCACTGACTGTGCAATTGGCATATTGATATAAAAATCTTGTGCTATTTTTAACGGAACATTAAATTGTATAACTCCGCTGTCAACCCCATTATTAGCAACACCAAATACATTTCTAGTAGTTAAGTTAGCAATATTTGGATCAACGCCTGTTACCCCTGGTTCGCTTTGAATCCAGAACTTGAAACCTGGTTGGTCAACTATAAAGTTATATGTTCCGCCGCGAGTTAATGTTAGTTGTTGATCGGGGTGACTACCCTGGCCGCTAAATGTGTACCCGCCAACTGCGGTATTTCTTGTTACTGTATAATCTGCCTGAAGCGGAGTATCGCCCGCTGTAACCATTACTGTTGCAGGGCCGTTTGGTAACCAATAATAATTATTATAATTTACAAACTTATCATAATCAAAATGTCCGTCAAAATTGTAATATGTTGAAGAAAACAAACGACTATGATCATTTGAGAATCCACGGTTATTATCAATACTTTGCAATAAATCAATGTACTCACTATTAAGAACTATATCGCCATTGGTATTTTTAATTACAACACTAGGTTCAAGTTGATAATTTTTTCTTTGTGCAGTTGATTCGGAAATATAATTATCACCTAATTTATAAGTTGGAGCAAAGGTGCGACCAATGTATCCATTGATAGGTACATTAATTGCATCAGATGTTAATTGATCTAATGTAGCACCAAGAAATCGTTGGTTGGTTACTGATCTAAAAACGTCGGGTAAAAAATTGAGAGTATTAACTAAAGCCATTAAAATGTACCTATTAGGTTGTTGCCAAGATTAAGCTGAGCTGCTGTTACTGCGCTGATAATATCAATATCATTTACTGTTGCTGCACTAGTAATGATTTCCCACGGTTCTGCATTAATTTGAAAATAATTACCAAATACTAATGTATCGTCGGCCGGTACTATTAATACACTAGCAATATTAGGCACTAGTGTGGTATGTAAGTACGCAGCTAATTCACTAAAATAGAATGTATCGCCAAATGACCAATTATTAATATCGAAGTATGCATTGATTGCGTTAATTACTTGTGTTTTAACTTCGTTAGCAGTTAAACTGACAGAAGGATTTATAACGACTTGGAATCTTGCTTGTAGGCTAGTAGTCGCTTTGGATCCAAATAGTGGTTTGAATTTTGCCGGATTATAAATTAGACTATCACTAACCGCTTTATAATTATCTAACGTACTGTAAGCAATTTCTAAACTACTAGAAGTTGGCGGTGTCGGTTCTTTTATCGTGCCTGTTAAGTCCCTTAACCAATTGATATACGATGTAGCATAATCAGCAGTTAAAATATACAAATCTACAATGTTGATTGGAGTAGGATCTATACGACTACGACTAGGGCTGTTATGTTTATATTGGAAATATAAACTACTTCTTGAGGTAGCAGTATTAGCTACAGTAGCATAAAGATCTGGGTTATCCGGAACTCCAGTCATTTGAGTATCTGGGAATTTTATTAATACTTGAGAAGAATCAACAAACCCATCAGCAGCAGTTATTACGTTGTAAATATTCCATGCTACATCTGTGCCAATCGGAACTGACGTACTTAGGTAAGGGTTAATTTTTAATATATTAATAGTATCATTAATCGTGGTACCTAATACAGAATTATATACTTTTACACTAGGGTCAAAATAGAATTTAGTTTCTGAAGCACTAGAAAATGCATAAGTTAATTTTCTATATTGAATATTATATAATCCAGCGTTGAATGTAAATTTCAACAACCATGTTGTGCTAGAACCAATATTAGCTGGTAGGATGTTTGCCCATACTTGATTTACCTGATCAAAATATAATCCAAAATTAACTTTAGCAGATATCTGACTGGCAATAGTATTAATTAGTGTTGTGCTAAAATCGTTCTTAAATGCTGGAATAATAGATTTTACAATCGCCCCGGTTGGTACAACTGCACCAAAATATGTTTGTGTGTTGCCAACGACATTAGTAACTGAAGAATAGAATGAAGTTGCATTAGCATTTGTATTTGTTAAGAACTGCACACTTGCTCCAACATCAACATATTTTAAATTGCCGCTTGCATACGTACTAACATTTATTGCGTTACCATTATAAGTCAAGTTACCGTAGCTACTTGCAGTAGTATTAGCTGTCTGAATAAAAGTAACATTACTATGCGTTGGCATATATCTTGGATATATACCGTAATAATAATTAACCATTTCGGTTGATTGCACAACAGGAAGTATATCATTATAAATTGCACTATAGATATCGTTAGTTGTCAAAAAGCTAAATGTACTAGAACCAGTGGTATTGTTTGCAGATATAGTACCATCATCACAGAATATATTTGTACTTGAAAAACTTCCGTTTGGATCTAGTGCGTCAAGGTACGGGCTTACACCAGAACTTGTACGGTTAACAGCTTTAAGTTTTTGTATGCTCGTAAATGTAGTCAACGGAAAGATGTTGTAATCTTCGCCGGTAATCATACGATTTTGTGTGTAGTATTGTTGTGGTGCAAATGTTTTAATACTTGCTAAACTTTGTGTGGCAGTAGCATTGGTTACTGTGTATTTTAAACTTGCGGTAACTGTTAATGTTTCTGCATTTCCCGTAGCACTAATGTATTGGAAAGCAATACTCACCGAGGCCAGATCGTCGGGAGTAATACTATAAGATAGTCCGTTGCTAGTTCTATAGTAATATCTAAAGCCGCCTTGCGGTACATTAGAAAAAGATCCATCACCAAATATTAAATTAACCTGATCGTTGTTGCGAGTAGAGATTTGATATAAATTTTTATCTGCTACTTGGTTATAAATTACGTTTATACCAGCTAATGCAGGAACTGAGTTCCACGCTGTCTGGATGCCGCCATTGACATTTAACCCGTATAACCAAGTATCAGTATTATTAATATTATTTGTATTAATTGGTACTACGTTGTTTGGAATAGCATTTTGAATTGTAAAATTCGTGGCTTGTAAACTGCCTTGTTTAAAATATACAAAGAATCCAGTATTGTTACTACCGTTACCATTATTATCGTTACGGTAAAGAATATTAAATTTATTAACCGCAACTGGGGTATTTTCGTATATATAACTTTGTCCTACTGTAGTTGCACTAACCGCTTCAAACTTGACAGGAGTTGACTGAATGGGTACAGAAAATGCTGCTACCGGAAGTACATTAGTATTAAGAGTTATACTGTATTCGTCTGTTTGAATATTATTAATTAGTTGACTATTAGCAGGTTTGCCAATTAATTGGCCTGCATTTAATGTAGCATTTAAAATTGTAGTAAACTGTTCTAACCAATTAGTGTTAGTTAAATCGTTCCAATTGATGGTAGTATTAGCTAAATTTATACCATTACTATCTGTAATGTTTTCTGTGGTACTAACGCTGTCAAACTTTAATAAGCCGCTGGCGCTAGTACTACGTGTAGGGTTATAGCTCAACATACGAGCTAATTTTAAAATACTATCCCGACGTTGTGCTGTGTCTAGAAAGTTTTCACGTGCGTTTAAATCTGTGCGAAAACTTAAACTTTGCCCTAAGAAAGCCACCATATCAATTAATGCCAGATATTCGCTGGATTCTAAGAAATCGTTAAACGATTCTGGGTAATATGTTTTTAAATAATTGATCATTGAGTTACGAAGTGTTTCAAAATCGTAACTTGTGAAGTCCGCATTAGTAAAGGATTGGTATACTTTAGTCCAATCCTGGTTTACTAGTAAGTTCGTTTGACGTGTTGTTTGTGCCATATTATATTATTAACCCTGTTACAGTATTTATCTGGGTTAATAATATGGCCAGTTAATTAGTGGTTAGTGTTGCAGAACTGCGGTTAAAGTTTAAATTTAATGTTTCTGTTTGGTCGCTAGGAACATAAGTTAGTGTTATTTGCAATTGAATGCCATTGAGTTCCTCAGTCACTGAGATAGTATTAATAAGCAATCGAGGATCGTACCCAACAATACGTTTAATATCATTGGTAATAATATCGCGTGTTGTTTCGTTTAATGGCTCAAACATCTGATTCCAGATTATAGTACCAAAACTTGGTTGCATTAACTTAGAACCTTTACGGATTTGAAAATAATTTATCAAATCCTGTTTAGCCAATGCATAATCCGTAAGGCTATACTTCTTTTTGTTAACCAATGTACTAAATCCGCGATATGTAGTCATACTGTATTTATTGACTTAAAACTACAACTGAATAACGACCGCTGTTATAGCTGTTTGTTCCCAACCCTATATTATTGTAACGCCATGCCCATGCGCCTGTGCCAGTGGGATTTGCTATAGTAGGACCGGTACCAACTCCTAGTGTCCATGCTACATAGATTAGGCCTGCTATCGAATCGACAGAATCCGTTGATTGTATAACTCCTATATTTGTACAATTTATGTAAAGGTCAACAATTTGTCTATATGCTAAATGATCTTGCGCCACAGTATTGGTTAAAAATTCATTTAAGTTAGTCACATTATAGAAATAATTTGCATAATCATTTATACCATTGTTAACATAAACTGGACTCCAGCTATGAATATAATTTACACAATCTGTGCTATATGCAGCATTTGACCCTGCGGCCAAAAGACCGTATGTTTCTAGTATTTGTGTGGAAAATTGGTATCTACCCAGTTTATTACCAACACCTATTAGAGCATAATTCCATGCACTTAAATCGTACGCAATTTGTCCTTGCAGGTTGCGTAATTGAATAGCAGACATTGGCCCAACAGTTGCCCACACAGGTGGAGATATAGGGGCATTATTACGACCTAGCCAACTCAGTGGCAATGGAGATATGACCGGTATTCCGGTTGCCGAGATTATTCCTGCATCCATAATTTATGCCTTGGGCCTCGTTTTACCATCAGATTGTACCCACGGTTCATGAGCGGGCGCTACGGTACATATAGTTTCTAACGCACCTGGATTTATTTCCCAGGTTGTGCCATTGAATGTTGTATCTTGTAAACTATGCGGAATTGTTGGTATTGGCGGAATCGGAATAGCAGGCGGTCCCGAATTTAATAATAGCATCGAGCCCGATACACTAGTAACTCCAGTTGACCCTATACTCAATTTTCCGCCTGACGTCAATGATGCCATACCCACAGCACTTAAACTTAATGTTCCCAATGCTGATAATTTTGCGGTTGATAATGCTGTCATTGCCAATGACCCATTGGTGCTAATTTTTATTCCCGACGAAGCATTTATACTAACAGATTTTCCTTGAATATTTACAGATGAATCGCTATGCAAATTCAATGGGCCTTTGGATCTTACATTAAATCCTTTAGCTCCGTAAATGTTAATTGATCCATCATTACTAAATTCCATCCACTGATTACCGGTTGAACTAGCAATGTATAATACCTTTTCTGAATCATTCATTAGAATCTGATGACCGGCTGTTGTACGTAATCTAACCAATTGATCAACACCATTATTGTCACCATCGTCCATAACAAAAGTGTGACCTCCTTTACGTCCTTTAACAGCTTGGGTGGCATCGTTACCACCGGCTACCGTGCCGCCAACTTGCGGATTATTTCCAGTAATAGATCTACCCGGAGTACTAATTCCGTATACATTACTTGGCGATTCGCGCAGACTACTTGAACTAATTGCACCCCGAATTTTGTCTCTATCCAACCCCGATGAAACCAATACGGTTGCTTGATATTCATGTACATAACGAGGAGTGGAAGTTAGTCCATCTTGAGTAAATGTTCTGGCATCTCCTGTGTATGCTTCTACTACCGGAATTGAACTTTTAGTTGTTAATGCAGGCGTCAATTGATCAGGTGGACTGGGAGGTAAAGTTTTACTTGAATCGCTATTAATATTACGGCCTATAGCAGGAACCATATGATGACTCGGAGTATCGTATACACATGCAAACCAGTAACCTCGATTGCGGTCTCCTGCAACAAAAGTCACTAATACTTTATTACCCACATCTGGAGGTATAAACCACATACCATAACTCATACCAGTGGACCATTGGGCACCGCTGGCATTTACATCAGTCGTTTGCTCGTCAGTTCCGTATGTTGTTCCAAAAAATGGACTAGCATAACTAACAGATATCTGATTAGCAGGGTCAGTTTTTACGCCTCCCCAATCTGGAATATATACCAGTAACTGCCCAGACCGTGTTCCTTCTACATGCTTTACTATAACTGCTTCATACGGGCCGGGGCTAACCGATACACCGGAATTTTTACCGTCGGCATTAGCTGCCGAATCAGCACCCGATTTACGTATTTGACTTGTAGCCATTAAATGATATTTCCTGTTTGATTATCTAGTATATACAATCTGTTCGCCAGCAGAAAGTGTACTTGCTGAATCCGTTGGTACTGCAGAAGTGCCTAATTTAGAATTTGCTTGTCCTGCGACTGTTTGATTAGCAGAATTTAAATTTGTTTGCGTTGTAGTGGTTGTATCTCTGCCATTGGTAGCATCAGCAGGAGCAGAAGAAGTAATGATATCGCTATTTGATAGACGATATAGATTTAACACCTGAGTAAATACTCCTCCAGAAAACGAATTTTTAATAATAGTAACTCCGTATAGTCCACTGAATAGACTTGGGACTGTTCCCGGTGCGGGAAATACCAATCCTTTATTAGTCCAATCGGTATCTATATCAATTGGGGTATTAACCTTTAATGAAACAACCAATTCACCACCGTCCATTTTAATCTGTCCATATTTTTTAGCAAGATCAAATTGACTAAGGAATTGATTAAAAATATTGTTAGTGGATCTAGGGTTAGGAGTGTACAACCAGTCATCTTGTTTAATTAATGTCGGATCACCGAGTATCGATAGTTCCACATTTATCATTTTTGCATCACCAGAGTATATCGATCTCATTACGTTAGCTGCGGTTTGTGATGCTGGATTTTTAATTGTATTAAATCCGATATTATCTCGTTGATCGTTAACAATATTTTTATATTTGTTAGGGGTCAAGTTGGGAATTTGATTAAGTCCGGGAATTACATTTAGCGCACCCAATAACTGCGGACTTAGCAATAAACTTGTACTAGTCCCAAGAATTGTATCAACCGAAGTACTTGCCGTTGTTTCGGTTGATGCAACCTGGTTAGTATATGAATTCACTGCTGTATAAAATGTAGTATCAAAATTTATTTTTAAATCGGTAATATCATTGTTTTGACCAGTATACAAATAATTGTATTGTTTAATTATATAAGGTCGTGCATCCGATAATGTTGGCGCAGCAGGATGTACTGCGTCATATACGTGATATTGCGATATACTATAATTGAGTTGTTTTGCGTAGACATTTCTAATATTATCAAATGCCCCGTTCACTGTGGCGCCGCTGGTGTTAGTCCCAATGTAGCTTACTTGAATGGTTGTTTTATATGTATTAAGAATCTGTGTCAATGAAGTTTGCACTTCTTTAGAAGCAGTATTTTGCTTATCTAATCCAAGTTGTCCAATTATATAAGAAGACTGTTGTAAGATTCTATTAATTACTTCTTGAATTTGTGTCCCAGCAGGAATACTAAAATTTCCCTTAGATAAATCAATTTGTTTGCTATTAGGATTAGCTTGCGCTATACTCATTTGTTTATCATATACAATGGTACTAGTAGCAATATTAGGATCAATTTTAAATGTAATAGAATCAGAATATTCTGTTTTCTTCTCTAACGATTCAAGGCGCCAAAATGCATCTAGCGCATTTGTGAATGCATCAAAAAAACCCTGTACAGTACTGGCATTAATTGTTAAATCCTTGGGAACAGTTGAGTACTCCGAACTTCCGCTAGATCCGCCTAGATAAGCTATGTGCCCCATTGGTACAAAATCAAGTTTATATTCAGCACCTTTGCTAGTTACTTCAATTTTCATTCCAATGATACGAATAGGAAATCTTTTTCTATATATGCTAGTTTCGCTTGATGGTATTGGGTCGCCCGCATCATCATACCCAGTAAAATCTATCTGTAACATGAATGGTTGCTCAGTGTAATTTTGATACGATCCTGCCATGCCCGATGCACGAACAAGACTATCAAGAAATGTAACACCATATGGTTCTACGATAGTCATACTACCTGTAATCATATTGCTACTTTTACTTTTTGAATTAAGACCAACTACCGTTTCAATATTGACATCTTGTATATTGTAGTTTAATCCGACTTGCGTAGGTAAGCGTCGTTGCGGGTAGAGGCCACTATCTTCTGCAACCACATAACTTAGTGCGCCCAATTGATAATTTGTACCTGTGCCAATGTCTGCTGTTTCTGCATTCGTTAATCCGTTTAAATCATGCACGTCTAACCACCACAAACTAAGTGCATACGTGGAACTAGCGTACTGATGTAATGGATTCGGTATAATATCGGTGGGTACCGGAGAAACAAGACTAGACGAAAGTAAATTATTTTTTGAGCCAGCCCCGATACCAAATCCATTATCCCCGGTACTATTGCCATTGTTGCTGTTACTATTACCGTTACTATTGCTAATATCGCTACTAGTATTATTAACATTGTTTGTACCGTTGCTGTTACTACTGCCGTTTGCTACGTCCGAAATCGATGCTGATGCAGTGGATGCACCGGTGTTAGATCCAGATCCAATGGTGTCAGCCGGTGCGGGAGTAAAGGACACTTCCGTGTCCAACGATGTATCTGTAAATGTTGATGTGGAGTTATCAGCAAAAATTACGGTCACAGTCCCATCAGGATTAGTTACCTGACTAGTCATCGGATTAGTACTAGTTGGGGGTATATATACTGGAGTTGGGTCGTCTACGTAGGATACTGTTACATCTGCCATAATTTTATAATCCCAATGCTGAATGTACTACTGTTTTAGTAGGGACATAAATGATAGTAGGTGCTATAAAACTAAACACTGGATCTAATAGAATATCCGGATTCCGCACAGCAAATACCCACCACAGGTTACTATCACCATACATATCATACGCTAATAAATCCGGTCTTCTATTATACGGAGGGTCAATTTGATAACGTGCGTCCGACACATCAGTTGGTATTGTTATACCTTTCCATATATCAAGGAATTGGCCCCAAAGTGGAGTATTGTGATATGGACTAGACTGTTTATAAATTGCAGACATTAGATAAATCCTCCATTACCGCTCGAGCCACCATTAAGTGCCGGACTTGTTGCGCCAAATGCCGACGACGGGCCNCCGCTTCCGGCTGTATTAACAAGTGCTCCACGGGCAAAATCATTGAGACTAAAGCCCTGGCTTTGTGATAAACGACTGTAGACCGGTTGTAGATTTAAAGTTAATGTACTGGTAGTAGGCAAGCGTGTACTATTTAACACAGGATTAGTCACAGCAGGATTATATACCAGGCCGGGTTCGGGTATGTCCATGTAGTCTACACCATCTGGCATAGTATGGCTAAACTGTGTTACTACACAAGGAACATTAGGCAAATAATATTGACCGTACCCATTTAAAAATACAATCGGTGGCGGATTTCCGGCTAACTGATCTTGCCCGAAGAACATTTTGGTAATTGCTCTAAAGAAATATATTGTTGCTAACAAGTATTGCCCTTCATTTACATTTTGTACTGTAAACTCACCACTAATATTAATATTCTGTACTTCACTATTTTCATAGAAATAGTTAGTATAATTGTTATGTGTTAATTTTTGTGCCCCATAATTAGCCGCATGAGTAATTTGTACCGACGGGGTATATGGAAATACTACACCAACACGAGTTTGTCCGTTTGGCCCAAATAAACTGTTTACTGATTGTACTACTGCGCTAGTTATGTTATTTCCCACTTCTGATACCAATGGGCTTAACAATCGATTGCTTGGATCATTGTAGAAATAGTTACTGTTTGGAGCTAAACTAACCCGTACCCGCCAATCGTAACTAGCCTGAGGATAATTCACAACCAAATTTGGTCCAGCAGTACGAGTAGCATAGGAAAACATGCTAGCCACGTTTTGTCTGCTCATTAAAGGATTTAACCCAACAGACCCTGATAGGCTATTAGTTACAGCCTGCCCTATTTGAGCGCCAAAACTTACGTTCTGATTAGTAGCTGTTGTTTGTAAAGGTTGATTCGGCAGTACTGGCATATAGTTCCAATTTATACTGTATTTATTATCTTAATAAACGGCTATTATAATGTTTGGTTGCATTTCAAATTTAGGTTGACTAATTGAGTTTAAATATGTTAGTATGTACTTACTTTAAAGGAATCACCGGATGGCACGCCACAATTATCTAAATAATAAAGATATTTTAAAAGAAATACATAAAAGCAAGAATACATATTGCTATTATTCAAGTCCCGAAGTTACAGATTATGATATGATTCTGCCGGACGTTAAAAAAATCAATAAAAAGAACATAATGCAAGCACGAAAAGATCGTGCTGTCCGTTTAGCTAAAATTGCGTATGATGCTCATCATGCTCAAGAAGGCGCAATTAAGCGTAAAATGGATGAATTTGAAATCAAGCTCAAAGATATTCCCGATACTGCTGTTGTATTCCGTGTAATGACATGGGATCATATTCCAGTTGATGATGTTAAATCACGTAAAGCTGCTGTTAAAGCAATGGAGCTCGAAGATGAAGGCCCGGCTAGATCTGAGTACGATGATGACGAATTAGACATTGCCGGTAATACTAAGTACGTTAAAGTAAACTTTCCACCATTTGAACACTTTCAAGTAACCGAAGAGGGAGACCCTGTGTTAGTAGGACGTAGTCACTGGAAAGGTGATTTAATCAAAGGATCATTTAGTCGCGAGCATGGTAAAATGACGCCAAAGTTAGCTCATATGTTTATTAAATTATGCGAACGTTATGCTACCCGTTCCAATTGGCGTGGTTATACATATAATGACGAAATGCGTAGCCAAGCATTATTACAGTTAAGTCAAATTGGGTTGCAATTTGATGAGTTTAAATCGCAGAATCCATTTGCATACTACACAGCCGCTATCACTAACTCATTTACACGGGTGTTGAATATCGAAAAGCGTAATCAAAATTTACGTGATGATATTTTAGAAATGAATAATTTAACCCCGTCCTATACACGCCAGGGACAAAAAATTAGTTCTACAACAGGCGGCAGCGATGGTGGATATGACGATTGATTGTTTATTCAAACTCATGTAGCTTTGGTGCACCACAGGGACATACAATTTATCCTGAAGTTGTTGCACAGGAGTTAGCAGCTAAATTAGTAAATGATGGTACTCCGGCTTCGTGCAATCGGCGTATAATACGTAGTTCTATTAGATCATTGATTGATATTCGAAAAACTCATAGTGGGCCGTTATTGGCGTTAGTGGGTTTATCGTTTATTAGCAGGACTGAATTATGGCAACCACATTTACCCCCAGTCGGCAATGATGGTGATTTTCATCCAATTACTAATGCCGGTATACAGAATCTAGATTGGTCTGGCGGATTAATCAACACCCACCGCCCTAATGTTCACGAGTATGCGGATTCCGAAATAAAAGACTATTACAAATACTGGCTATTACACTTTTCTAAAGAAGCAGAAGTCACTAACTTGATAACCGATGTTATTATGCTTAATTCATTTGCTGAATCAATTAATTCGCAAATTTTAATTTTTTGTAATTGTCAAAAACTCCCATCACTTCCGGAAGTTGATGTAACTGCACCATTTCTTGCCAACTTTAACGAATATGCTAATACAAAAAATTCAATCATCGATTTATGGAATTTTAGTTTTGCAGACTTTGCATTAAACAACGGGCATTTACCAAAAGATCAAGTTAAATATGGATTAACTGGGCACCCGGGCAAAGAAGCACATCGTGAATTTGGGAGATATTTATTGGAAAAAATCGCAACAAACCAGCATTGACTTTGTAGCAATAATGTAGTAAAATTACACAATGACTAATCTATTCAAAAAAGCCGCAGTCTTTACAGACATTCACTTTGGATTAAAATCAAACAGTACTCTACATAATGACGACTGTTTAAATTTTGTTAAATGGGCCACGGCCAAAGCCCGAGAAGAAGGGTGCGAGACCTGTATCTTTACAGGAGACTGGCATAATAATCGTGCTAGTATCAATATCCTCACACTACAATATAGTCTACAAGCACTAGAGCACTTAAATGCAAACTTCGACAATACTTACTTCATTCCCGGCAATCATGATCTTTATTATCGCGACAAGCGTGACGTACAGTCTGTGGAATGGGCCAAGCACCTCAGCAATATACACATTTGCAACGATTGGACTACTTTCGGGGATGTCACTATTGCTCCGTGGCTAGTTGGTGATGATCACAAGAAACTCAAAAAATTAAAAGGCAAATACTTATTTGGGCATTTTGAATTGCCCGGGTACTTAATGAATGCTATGGTTGCTATGCCGGACCACGGTGAGATTACCGGAAATGATATGCAAGGGTTCGAGCATGTATATTCTGGACATTTCCATAAACGACAAACTCAACGTAATGTAACTTACTTAGGTAATTGCTTCCCACACAACTATGCCGACGCAGGCGACGACGATCGCGGATTAATGATCTTAGAGTGGGACAAGCCACCGGAGTTTCATAGTTGGCCCGATCAGCCCTTATATCGTGTGTTTAGTTTACGGGACGTATTAAACAATACCGAAACAATGCTTAAACCTAATATGCATGTGCGTGTAAACTTAGATGTAGACATTAGTTACGAAGAAGCCACGTTTATTAAAGAAACATTCATTGAAACATATAAGTTACGAGAGATTACACTTATCCCTGCTAAAATTACAGATTTGACAGATTACGAAATACAAGGTAATATTGAATTTGAAAGTGTAGACCAAATTGTTTTCGGACAACTAAACAGCATTGAGAGTACACAGTTTAATAAAAATCTTTTGTTAGACATTTATAGAAATCTATGAACTTAGATCACTTTCAATTTGATCGTGTACGTACTGTTGTAGAATATTTAGAGAAACCATCTGCAACATTACATCGTGAGCTATACAGCCTCAAGCAGGAATCATTTCCAAATGATTATAGAATAATATTCTCTTGTTTTGAAAATCTTGAAATAAAACAAATCGAAGATTTTGCGTATAGTCTGCAGAAAAGTTTATCTTTTATTGATATTCCAAACTTTTTTGTTATATTTTTATCAAATAATCCTGCAATAAAACAAATACTTGCAACTGCAACACAACTATATTCAAACGAAGAAGATCCTATTGCATTCAAATTAGTAGATACTCCTGTGATTAACTATGATAAGACTAGTAATGTGATTCTTAATCCGCCCGAATCTATCTGTACGCAACCATGGATATCGTTAGATGTTACTACTAACGGGGAATTTCGTCCATGTTGCTTTTATAATAAAGTAATAACTAAAAACAACGGGACTCCGTTTCATGCTCAAGTTGATACGTTTGATGACGTATATAACAGCGATTATATGCAAAAACTTAGAGAAGACTTTAGACATGGAAGCAAGCCCGAGCCGTGCGCCAGATGCTGGAACGAGGAACGCGACGGCACTGAAAGTAAAAGACAATTACTTAAACATCGCATTGTGCCCGAATCATATAATTCAAACTGGGAACAAGATAATATTGCGAACCTAGTATTTGCAAGTGTTGCATTTGGTAATGTATGTAATTTAAAATGTAGAATATGTAGTCCAGATAATAGTAGCCTATTCGCTACAGAATTAATCAATAATTCAAATGTTAAAGATAAAAAATCACACCCAGTGTATCAATTGATGTCGGCCGGTAATTGGATTAAAGATGACAATGCCAAAATTTGGAATTCAATACTAGATCTAAAATCAAATATTGTACATTTTGATTTAGCTGGTGGCGAACCTATGCTGTCAATTAGGCACTTTCAAATTCTAGAACAGCTTGTTGCACTAAATCGGGCTAAAGATATTAGTATACATTATAATACTAACGGTACTGTCTTCCCAGAAAAATATATAAGTTTACTACAACAATTTAAAAATGTTGAAATTGCCATTAGCGTCGATAATATAGGAAAACGATTCGAGTACGAACGTCCAGGAGTTGCATGGGATATAGTCAACTCAAATATAAAACAATTTTTAGCATTAGACTGTAGTGTTATTAAAATAGCACTACATTTGGCAGTTAATATTCAAAACGTGTACTACCTACCAGAAATATGTAATTGGATAATCGCACAGAAATTTGATAGCTTTCATTTTAGTACCCTGTACCTTCCAGAATACTTAAATATTTCGCATCTTACTAGTAGCGCAAACAGGTTAGTTTTAGAAAAGCTATCCACATATCATTCAATTGATCCTACAGTATCGATGTTTATTAGTAATATTATTAACATTTTAAAATCAGCTAAACCTTATAGTAGCGACGATTTTTGCAATTATATGAAAAATCTTGATTCCATCAGGGATGAGAGTTTTTCTGCATTATATCCCGAAATATCCCGGGCAATGGAATATTGACTTTTACAACTAAATCTAGTATATTAATTTAATGTTTAAAATAAAAACTCTAACCGTTAAAAACTTTATGAGCGTGGGTAATACTACCCAGGCTGTTAACTTTGATCGACAAGATTTAACGCTAGTATTAGGTGAAAACTTAGACTTAGGCGGTGACGATTCTGGTGCGAGAAACGGTACGGGAAAGACTACTATTATTAATGCTCTGAGCTATGCCTTATACGGTAACGCACTTACTAACATTAAGAAAGATAACTTAATTAATAAAACTAATCAAAAGAATATGATGGTTACTATTGATTTTGAAAAAGACGGTGAGCATTATCGCATTGAGCGTGGACGTAAGCCCACAGGCATGCGCTTTTGGGTAGGAGATCAAGAAAAAGAAATTACCGACGATGCCCAGGGCGATAGCAGAGAAACCCAAGCAGAAATAGAACGTATGCTAGGTATGTCGCATGACATGTTTAAGCATATTGTAGCGTTAAACACGTATACTGAACCATTCTTAGCCTTACGTGCAAACGATCAACGTGCTATCATTGAACAGTTACTTGGTATTACATTACTATCAGAAAAAGCAGACAAATTAAAAGAACAAGGTAAAGCAACTAAAGACGCTATTACCGCAGAAGAGTTTCGTATTAAAGCTGTTACTGATGCTAACGTCCGCATTCAAGAGCAAATTGAAGCATTGAAGCGTAGACAAACAATGTGGAACAACAAGCACGATGATGAGATTAACAAGACACACGATGCGATCGAAGAGCTTCAGAAGATCGACATCAAGGCCGAGATTCAGGCACACCAAGCGTTCAAGACATGGGATCAACTTAGAAAGGATCTCAATGAACTATCGTCGGCGATTAGTCGCACCAAATTGGACCTTTCGCGGGAAGAAAAAAGTGTTAGCAAGATATCAGCAGATATTGATTCGCTGGAAAATCATACGTGCTCCACTTGCGGCCAAGAGTTCCACGACGAAAAGCACCAACAGGTTATGGGACAGAAGCAGGGAGAACTATCAGTGGCTCGCGACTCCGCGGAATCTTATGCTGCCACTTTGGCTGAATTACAGTCGGCTGAGCTTGGGCTGGGCAAACTCGGTCCACGGCCAATAATGTTCTACGATAAGGAAGCCGATGCTATCCATCATCAAGCAACTGTAGACAACTTAATCAAGCAACTAACTGCCAAGGTAGCAGAATCAGACCCATATACAGAACAAATTGCAGAAATGCAGGAAACCGCATTAGAAGAAGTTAGTTATGATACAATCAACGAACTTACAAACGTTAAAGATCATCAAGAGTTCTTGCTAAAGCTATTAACAAACAAAGATTCATTTATTCGTAAACGTATCATTGATCAAAATTTAAGTTATTTAAACGCCCGCTTGGGACAATACCTAGATCGTATTGGCTTACCACACACAGTTAAGTTTAACAACGATTTAACTGTAGCCATTACTGAGCTAGGTAGAGATTTAGACTTCGATAACTTATCACGTGGCGAACGCAATAGACTTATTTTAAGTTTGTCATGGGCATTTCGTGATGTGTGGGAAAGTTTATATCAACCCATTAACTTGTTATTCATCGATGAGTTAGTAGACAGCGGTATGGATAGTTCGGGGGTTGAAAACTCTTTGGCTATTCTTAAAAAGATGAGTCGCGAAGCTAACAAGAGTATTTGGTTAGTGTCGCACAAAGATGAACTAGCAGGTCGTGTTAATAATACACTTCACGTAGTTAAAGAAAACGGGTTTACAAGTTATAATACGGATGTAGACATTGTATGAACTCTATAGAGGTGTTGTTGCAAGATAAAAAATTTGATAATGTTAAAATTTACATTAATCAACAACTTGTGGCACACGATATAGATTGCACTTCCCTTAAAGTTAGTTTCTCTAACGAATTTCCTGTACAAATTGATGTAGAGTTTTGGCCTTTTAAAATTAAGCCTAGTGTCAGGTATAATGATTTTATGCTAGATTACTGGTTAGCCGATATTTTATTACAAGATCATAAATTAACAATGAGTGTGACTGATAATTTTTTTAACGAATATAAAAATAAGAATATACAAGGGCGTATTAATAGTTTGTCTGAAAAGCAACGGCAGAGTAAGCATTTCTTTGATCTATATGTTGGTATTAATAACGGATACCCTAAGATTGTCAAGGAAATTAAAAAAATACTTTCATAATGAAAAATCTTGTTATTATATCGTTACCCAAAGTTGAGCTTGCATATCCGCCCGGCGCATTAGCAATACTTTCCAGTGTAGCTAAAGAAAGCAATTACAATGTTACAATTTTTGATTACAATTTAGATTTATTTGATGGACTTAGTTCTAAAGAATGGCAACAGCTTGAATCTTGGAATGCATTTTCCAGCGATCATATAGATATAAAACTTGAAAATAAATTAAAAAAGATTTTTAAAAATGGTCTTAATTCTAAAATTAATGCCCAAACTGATTTTGTTTGCTTCAGTGTGTTTAGTTATTTTAGTAATCGTATTGCAACCAAAGTACTTGCATGGTATAAAGAATCCTTTACAATCACTAGTGTAGTTGGCGGAACGGGCGTATCAACTGATACCAGTGTTGGGAATAAGCAAATCTTCGGTAATTACATTTTAGAACACAAGTTAGCCAATTTTGTAATATACGGAGAAGGCGAAATAACGTTTCGCGAATTACTCAACGGTAACAGTAAGTATCCCGGGATTAATCAAAACAATCCTATACAAATTGAAGATCTATCTAGCTTACCTGTGCCAACATATGAATTTTTTGATATGGATAGATATCAGGGCAACCGGGTATTAATTACGGGCAGTCGGGGATGTGTACGTAACTGCACATTCTGCGATATAGCATTAACGTGGCCAAAGTTTAGATATCGTAGTGCAGAGAGTATTGTTGCAGAGATTAAAAAACATTTTTATGACTACGGAATTACCAATTTTGAATTTACTGATAGTTTAATAAACGGAAGCATTAGTAACTTTGATCGATTCAACGAATTGTTGTACGAGGAAAAATTAAAAAATCCCGAGTTAGAACCTATTAGATATCAAGGACAATTTATTTGTAGACCATCTACGCAACAGCCAGCACGTAGCTATGAGCTTATGCGGTTAGCCGGATGTACTATGTTAACAACTGGCATTGAGAGTTTTAGTAACAATGTTCGTACTCATATGCGTAAGAAGTTTTCAAATGCCGACATTGATTATCACTTAGAACAATGTGCGCTGTGGGGTATTCCAAACGTATTCTTAATGATTGTGGGATACCCAACCGAAACAGCACAAGATCATCAAGACAATATCGATGCTATAAAAAAATATAAAAAATATTCAGATATGGGAACGATATTCATGATGCGCTGGGGATTTACCATGCACTTGTACGACCATACCCCAATTATGGATATGGTACACGATTTGCAAATAAATATTAGTGACAATATTAAATTTGATAGTGTCTACAGTTGGACTTCTGCACTAAACCCCAGTAATACTCTCAAAGAAAGAATACGTAGACGTATCGAAATACATGAACTTTGTGTCGAGTTGGGCTATCCGATGCCAAGAGTTCGTGAAGAGTTACTAGTACTTAAAAAATTAGCCGAACAATCAAATTTGATTGAATATTCTGCGAAACCTGTTATACTATTAGAAAAAAGATAATAATGAAAGATATATTTGAAATTCCGGATTGGGTTAGTTCCGCAGAGCTCAATGAAATTGCTAACATCGTAAAAGATTGGGAACGAGTTGATTTTCGTCCTGACTACGGCCGTTTCCCCGGGGAACTTATTGCTACACAAAGATGGCATACATGGAACAACAATGACGAGTTGGGACTATTACTTAAAGAGCGTATGAATCAAGTATTAGGAGAAAATATCAAAGTTGTAGAAGTTGACTATGTAGAGTTATGCTTGCCGTGGGATATACATAGCGAATCTAGTCGCCCTTTAAAAGGATCATCAACTTGGTATACATTTATTATTCCATTAGAAAGCTACGAAAGCCGCACAATAATATTTGATCAAACAGCACCCGATTATAACGATTTTTACAAATATAAAGAATTAAATGAAAAATGCAGTCATCCCATAGATTTAAATTTTTGGAACGATAATCTATCGCATTGTTGGGACGAGGATCGAGAGTATTTAAGTTTAAAATATGTAGGACAGAATTGGAAGGCGGGTAGTACATTGTTTTTTAAACGTAACTTATTCCATAGCAGTGACAATTTTCACGTTAGACAAATTGGTCCTAAGAAGTTTTTACAGGTTCTAGTAGACTTAGAATAACTATGTTAGCTACCTGGCATTTTCATATTGAGATTAGTAGCAAGTGTACCTTACGGTGCCCTCGTTGCGCCCGACAAGAAGTTCCTGATAGTTTAATTAACACAGAGTTAGCCTTAGAGTTTTTTAAAAGAAATTTTACAGAAGAATTTATTCTTGCTAATTTAGAAAAGATTACATTCTGCGGCGACGACGGGGATCCTATATATGCACACGATTTAATCGCCGTAATTGAATATATTAAAAGTATTAAACCTGTTGAGATTGTTATTATCACAAACGGTAGTCATAAGAAACCGGATTATTGGACAGCATTAGGTAATGTACTTACAGAAGCAGATACCGTACACTTTAGCGTGGATGGATATGATAATGCAAGTAACAATTTGTATAGGGTAAACAGCGATTTCGTATCTATTATTCAAGGCATTGAGGTGTTAAGAGCCACTAGTAAGTGTCGTTTAGTATGGGCCGCTATAGCGTTTAAGTTTAACGAAGATCATATAGATTATATGCAATCTTTAGCAAACAAATTAGGAATGGATGCTTTTCAATTAACACGTAGCACTAAGTTTGGAAAGATATATCCCAATTATGGAACTATAGATCCTCTACAACCCAGCGATAGGTACGTAAGTAATACGCACCGATTCGAGCGCGATACTACCCGTTTTAATAATAATGTTAGCAACATACATCCTATTAATATTACATTGTATAATCAAGTTAAAGACAATCCGACAATCATACCCTTGTGCGAAATTGGCAATAAAGGATTGTATATTGATGCTCGAGGCAGACTATTCCCTTGCTGTTGGGTAGCCAACAGATACAGTCATAACAACGAATGGCAACAATTAGCAGAACGATTCAATTTGAACAACAGAACATTAACAGAAGTAATAGCCGATCCATTCTGGATAACAGAGTTTAAACAATTCCGCTGGCAAGAGTGCAATACTAAATGTACAAAAGCCGTAGTAAATCAAGACTATGCAACAACTTGGTAACTAGGGGATAATTATTACTACTATGTACAACAGTATGCCGTCGGCAAAAATGGACTTTAATAAACTTGCTGAGTTAAAAAGTACACTCAATGATAGCCAATATATTGAATACATTTTTCATAAACTGTTTGATAACCCCGGTGCCGAATTTACACCAGACTCTCATACTGTGTGGAGTTATCCCGAATGCTGGTTAGCCAGGTACTATTGTTATTATGTGTTACATCAGAATTTACTTAAAGATGCTAAGATTTTAGATCTAGGATCAAATCTTAATTTCTGGAGCGTATGGGCTATATTAAATGGTGCTAGTCATGCAGACTGTGTTGAGCCAGACACAACTCGAAAAAGTCTCGGTGATGAGTATATCAAATTAAGAAACCTATCCGGCATTGTTACAAATACTAAAATGTCGTTAAACGAGTACATGCAACAATATAATAACGAACCGTATGATGTTGTATTTTTCCTGGATGTAATGTACTATTTAAACAACGGCATCGATGTACTAGCATTTATAAAGCAAAAAGTGAAACCAAAGTTTTTATTTTTTGAAAGTTCAGTTATAGATGATTATTGTGATGATGGGCATTTTGAATTTTGGAAAGCATCAACTAATACTAAAAATATACAATCATTTACTAATACCGGGGAAGAATACACAAGTGGGTTGATGCCTTCTCGTAATGCGCTAAATTCTGTACTAAAATATCATGGGTGGGAAGTATTATTTTATTACGATTATCACGATTTTATTGGGCATGGTGAGTCGCCACCGAGAACCGCTGGGAAGAAAAACTTCTATGTATTAAAAAATACAGATACAGGCAAATGATGATAACTACTATGCATGTCATGGCTTTTTGAAAACACTCTAGTAGAATCTCTTCCCGAAGATTGCGTCGGATTTGTTTATTTAATTACAAATAAACTTTCTGGAAGAAAATATATTGGTAAAAAGCTCGCAAAATTCAGTAAAACAGCGTATAAAGTAGTTAAGCTCAAGAACGGCACTAAGAAGAAAAAGAAGATCCGTAGCAAAATTGATAGTGATTGGCAAGAGTATTATGGTTCCAGTCCAGAATTAACAAAAGATGTAGTTGCATTAGGCGTTGAAAACTTTAGTAGAGAAATACTTTACTATTGCCGGAGTAAATCGGAGTGCAGTTATATAGAAGCAAGAGAACAGTTTAGTCGCAGAGTATTAGAAAGCGATGATTATTATAACGGGCACATACAAGTACGTGTGCATGGTAGTCACATTAAGGGCAAGATTTGAATAAAGTATTATTTGCCGGGTGTAGTTATACACAAGGCACTGGGTTTGATCAAGAAGAACACGCACCGGAACTTTGGGTTAATTTACTGCATCAAAATAGTTTTTTACGTGATTACGAATTAGTTAATGTTAGCGAAGCCGGCAGATCTAATGCTATAATATTTAATCGCACATTGGAGGCACTAACAAACAATAGTTTCAAATATGTGTTTGTACAGTGGTCTAGTGTACCAAGATATGAAATGCAATTAGGATTAGAATTATATAGCACTAAAGTAACTTTTATGCCAAATGCAGGATTATTTGATGTTAATACAAACGAAATAAATTATTCTAAGAAGTATTTAGAGAATATAAGAGATAGATTTACAACATTAGCAAATTTACATCACGAAATACTAGATTTAGTAAGATATGTAAATGTTCTAATAAAAGTTGCAGGTTTATACAAAACTAAGATCTTTTTTATAAACGGACTATGTCCGTGGGATGAGAATTATTTTAACAAATTAACAAATGCAATGCCAAGTGACTATACACAATTTACTAAGAAATTAATTAATACAGACAATCGCAACGACGAAGAAATTTTTAAATTATATAATAAAATACATAAAGAATACACAGATGCAGGAACTATACAAGAGTCGCACTGGCTTAACCTATATAACTCAATGCTGTATTCTAAATTAGATACAAACAACGACAACGTACACCCCGGCATAAAGTCCAACTACTCCTACTATACAAATTTCCTAGATTCTTTAATGGAAAAGATTTAATTCAATAGACACAAAGTCTGACTCGCAGTAAAATAAACTCATATTATGACAAAACTTAAATGGGACCGCCAACCACAAACTAGTATATTAAACACCGAATACTGGAGTAATCCAAAAAAGGGGTTTGATAAACAATGGCACGATAAGAAAAACACTTTAAATAAAAATTTAGGTGTGCATGTAGCACACGATTGGGAACCCGTTAAATTAGAATCCGGGCCGCATGTAGGTAAGGCAGTTTGTAAAACATGTAGCGGAAAATTTATAATGTGGTTACCAAAGAATTATTTTACTAACACATAAGGTTAGCGGGCCAGTTGTAATACCGCTGTGGAAAAACCGGGGAATAACCGGACACGTAACATATTGAGGCACTCCCGTGGGTTTATCCCACTATCCTGAAAAATCGGAAGTGAGTCTGAGGGTAAAACAATACACCCAACGCATTGATATAGTATGAATTGTTAGCATACAAAGACACTGGCTATAAAAACTTAAACACTAGGAACGAGGTTTAAGGTAGCAGTAGCAATACTGTGAGATCGATGTAGGTTGGGAAAGATTAGAGCCCATTAGCATTCAGTGTATAATAAAATACCTATTTCCAATGTCTCGGCTAGTGATACTCACATGAAGCGGACTGGATGGAACCTGTGAAATGGTTCCGTCTGACCAGATTTATCTACATGAAACTATCAACTTCGTTGTAATTTAAATATGTAATAAAAGAAAAACATTGCTGAGTGATAACGAAAGCAATAGACTTACGCAAGTAAGTCTTAAACGAAACACGCAAAGTAATACATAATACTAAAAAAATGGGAGGCCTGACTCTTTTGTGGTATCTAAGTTATCTTTAATGATTTTAGAAATGATTTCTCGTTCTTGAGTACTCAGAGCTAATGCATCTTCATAAGATAGCCCACCCCGCATAAACCATGACATTTTCATTGATTCTTCTCTTATGGCTCTTGCTTCTCTATCTAATGTAGCAAATTCCTGAGTGATTTGCTCAGGAGTTAAAGTCAAGAGCCGTTGGCGAAAAAATTTGCGTAATTAAACTCCAGCGGAACTTGATATTCTTTTTTGCAAGACCCACACGAAACAGACTGCGATGGTAATTCTGCTTCCGCGGAAATTTCCTCTAATCGTTTTTGCACAGCCTTAAGAATATCACCATTTGAATTTTGGAAGAATTCTCTGATATAATCTTGATTACTAACAACGGTACCATCTTCAGTTTCAATTGAATCAACACAAACAGCCACAGTTTCTATACTGATATTGACTAGTTTATTCATACTTTCTCTTACTTTTTCAACACGTTCGTTGTCGGGTAAAGTACTGTCTCTTAGGTTAGCTAACAAGCGTTGTTCTTCGAAGTTAACACTATTATTTTTATTAACAGAGAAAAATTCCATTGGTTTAACTTTAATTTTTAAATTGTTAATCTCTACTCTTTTGTTATAATCGGGACATTTGGCACCACTAAGTACCACACGAAGATCTACGCTGTGTGCGTTATCTTCGTTACAGTATGGACATTTAGTATCTACTGGCATTTCGTATCCATAACTAGCAACACGAATAGCAATTAGCACAGTATCTACGTCAATGCTAGGCATGTGCCATGCATTAGAAATACTAGGGCAACAACTCTGCAGAACTTCTACAACTCCGGCACCGTTCATTAATGCATCGGGTGTGCGTATTGTAATTTCATCTCTTGCAGTCATTGGATAAATTGGGACTTCTCCTGTAACGGGTAAATTTAAACTACCCGGCATCCAGTATTGTCCGTTTGATGGTAATTTTATATAAAGTGCAGGCTGTCTAAAATATTTAGCTAGTGGGTTTGGTGCAGTCACTGGCGTGATATTAGGTGTATTTTCCATGGTTGATTTTTCCGATAAATATATTTGATATACTACTATTTATAGGTTAAAAAATGGCTGATAACGGAATTACCAAAGACGATTTATTTGCAGCATTTGACAGGTATTTTGGCAAGGGCGGCAAATCGTTTAGTTTTGATACCGACAATATTGAAGCGTTTGAAAAACAGTTAAAACAAACAACCGACGGCATGAAAAAAGGCCAGGGCGGTTTAACGACCTTTGCAAAAAGTCTCAGAGGTATCAGTGAACCGATTAACGATTTTAAAAGTGAGTTTGCATCACTTAGTGAATCAACTAAAAAACTCGAAGAAAGCCTGGATGATTTAGCTAAACAAGCCGAGCAAGCCATGAAGGACGGTGACTTAGAGAAAAAAGCTAAAATTGATAGTAAAATGGCAGAAATTCAAGGCACACAAGCTAAGAATCAATCAGCTGCTGTTACTATGAAGGGTATTGCTGTTTCAAAAGCGTTGCAATCGACTTTTAGTCAAATAACTGTAGCCGGTATAGATTATGTAAACTCAATGATTGAAAATAGTTTACAGTTTGCGTCTGGGTTACAAGCCGGTACTGCTGGTACAGAATTATATGCTAACGCTGCAATAAACGTAACTAAAGCTAATGCTAAATTAGTCGGAACAGTTGAAGATATAGTTGCCGGTGCAGCCGGCCTCCTTGCTGCACTAGGTTTAGTATTTCCACCACTTGAATTATTTGCTGGAGGATTGGGTGCATTAGCAGTCCTCCTACACCTAAGTAAAACAACATTAGACAAATATGCAGAAGGCCAAAAATTACTTAGTGACGAACTAACAGCAACCAAAAAAGCCTTTCAAGCAATAAACTCTGCGGGGTCGGTATTGGGCGGTGGTATGACGGAGTTGCGTAATCAAGCTAGCGAAGCGGGATTAACAGTATCTCAATGGGGCGACGTTATAAAAATATCGTCTAAGGATATACAAGACATGGGCGGTGGTATGGCCGATGCACAAAAACGTTTGGCCAAGATTGGAGGCGCTCTTCGCACATCTGGGTTAGATGAGCAATTAACAAAACTTGGTATGTCATATGAAGAACAAGTTTCGTTGGCGGCCCAAGTTTCTGCCGGTATGGTTGCTGCAGGCGATAAACGAAAAAATAATGAATTAGAAGTTGCTCAAGTAACAGCTAACTATGCTAAAGATTTAAAAGTATTAGCGTTAATTACTGGCGAAGATGCTAAAAAAGCTATGGAGAAAGCTAAGTCAGCTGCAATGGAAGCTGATATACTATCCAAAGCTAGACGTAGTACTGGTGGCCCGGAAGCAGTATTAAAAATGCAACAAGCAATCGCCCAGGCGGATGCGCTCGGCATTAAAAAAGGTTTTATGGAGTATGTGAGTAGTGGCGGCAAAGCAGTAATGGATACCGCCACTAATGTTGCCATGACTCAAAATAGAGAATACNGCAACTTCATGAAGCAATCGCTAGGCGATGTGCAAGATGCCAATGTGTCGGCTCATCAAGCAATGGAGAATTCTGCACAGAATGTAACTAAAGCCACTCAGCGATCAATTGAGCTGTCAGATTCAGGGCAACTAGATTCGATTGGTCTAGCAAGCAGAGCTTCGAGTGCCACCGGGGAACTCACTGGTGCAATGGAAATTCTTAATAAAACCCTTGCAAGAGGGATTGTACTTCAAGAAGATGCTGCTAACAAGACTAGTCAAAGTGCAACAAATTCTGCCAACAACAAAGCCAAACTAGATCAAAATAATGCCGACCTAGAAAAGCGAGCACAATTAGAAAGAGTTAAACAACAAGATCAGTTTAGCGGTATGTTAGGTACGTATACAGATAAGTTAAAAGATTCTGGGGAATACTTGGATACATTTAAAGATTCTGTAATGTCTGCTACAAACTATTTAAATAAAATGTCTGGTGGTTCTGCAAAAGGCACAACGCCAGAAGCAAAACAAGAAAAAGAAACTAAAGCAACATACGATAAAACTATGGAAGGTGCATCGTTAAAGCAAAAGTGGGGCATTGGCAGAACTAAAGAACAAGAAGAAGCATTTGCGGCCAAATATAAAGCAGAACTTGCAGCAACCCAAGCTAGAAGTCGTGGTCCGGGCGTTGCGGCACCAGCCGGTGGCGCACCAACTACACCAGCATCTACTCCTGCAAAATCAGTTACTATACCCTCTGCAAGAGAAAGTGCCCCTGAGCCAGGCTCGGAAGCCCCAGTAGCACAAGGCGGGGGGAGCACTACACCAAAATTAGCAACAGTTACAAGTAAGAGTGGCAAGAGTGCCAGTGTTGGCGCTGCGTATTCAAAACAATTTCAAACGTTACTTGATTACCTTGATAGTGTGGGGTATGATATTAAGAGCCTGGGTGGATATGCTGATCGCGATGTTCGCGGAAAACCGGGTGTTAAGAGTGTACATGCCAAGGGCGGCGCATTGGATATTAATCCCGGTGAAAACCCAATGGGGGGAAAACTAGTAACAGATTTGCCGGCTCAAATTGGTGCTATTTCTAAAAGTATGGGTTTAGGATGGGGCGGGGATTGGAAGAGCATTAAAGATGCTATGCATTTTAGCGCAGCCGAAAACGAAGGCGGTACTGTTAAGATGTATGACAACGGAGGCGACATTACCAGTGGCGATTTAGGTATTGTTGGGGAAAAAGGTCCGGAAATAGTACAAGGGCCTGCTAGTGTAACATCTCGATCAGATACAACTGCCTTATTTAATAAGATGAACACCAATCTTGAAGCTATGCTTAGAGTATTAAAAGATCAACATGGAACTTCGGAAAAGATCTTATGGGCACAAAGCTAACGGCTAATAAATATAGCATAACAGAGAATATAATATGGCCGGTTGCAACTATTACGCGTATCAATACATTACTGAAGATGGGTTACCATACTACATTGGTAAAGGTAGTGGAACACGGATTAGAGAACACCATTTATATACTGAAGTACCACCAGAAAATAGACGTATTATTCTTAAAGACGGTTTAACTAACAAAGCAGCATACGAGATGGAATCAGAATTAATTAAATTCTATGGTTGTAAAAAACATGGTGGTATATTAGATAACAAAAAAGTAACAAGATGGGTAGCAGAACCGGGTTGGAAACATTCCGAAGAAGCAGTTGAAAAAATTAGACAAGGCAATTTAGGTAAAGTTAGAACCGAAGAACACAAACAAAAATATAGAAAACCTAAAACAGATAGCCATGCTAACAATATAAAAAATGCAGTTAAAAATCTTTGGGCCGACCCAGAGTATAAACAAAAACGATTAGAAAAAACGATGGAAACCCGTCGTAAAAATGGACATTCATAATGGCTGAAACACCCCGCGGTACGTGGCGCAAGTACTTTAAAACATCAAATTTACCTAGTAACGTAAGTCCTTTGGGAGGCGGCCGCATTGCCGATCCTGGATACCGTAACTATCAAAGTCAACTTCCTGAAGTTTATACAGGACAGCCAAATCGTGTTGAGCGGTATAACCAATACGAGCAAATGGATATGGACTCGGAAGTTAATGCAGCACTAGATATTCTGGCAGAGTTCTGTAGTCAAAAGAACTTAGAAAATCACACAGCATTTACTATTAAATTTAAAGAACAACCTAGCGATAACGAAGTTAAAATTATTAACGAACAGTTACAGCAATGGGTGGCACTAAACGAACTAAACAAACGTATCTTTAAAATTGTACGTAACACATTTAAGTACGGCGATCAAGTATTCATTCGTGATCCAGAAAACTTTAAACTAATGTGGACAGAAATGTCTAAAGTTACTAAAGTTATTGTTAACGAAGGTGAAGGTAAAAAGCCCGAGCAATACTTAATTAAAGACTTAAACCCTAACTTCCAAAACTTAACTGTAACAGCAGTTGCTACAACAGATACCTACATGAATCACCCGCAAACGGGTGGTCCTAGCGGCGCATATACACAGCCGCAAGCACCGTTTGGTGGTGGTAGTCGCTTTAGTAAAGCAATGAATGAGGCTGCGATTAATGCAGAGCACGTAGTTCACGTTAGCTTAACAGAAGGATTAGATGTATATTGGCCATTTGGCAACTCGGTATTAGAAAACATTTTTAAAGTATTCAAACAAAAAGAATTATTAGAAGATAGTATTATCATCTATCGTGTACAACGTGCACCGGAACGTCGTGTATTTAAAATTGACGTAGGTAACATGCCAAGTCATATGGCAATGGCATTCGTTGAACGTATTAAAAACGAAATTCACCAACGTCGTATTCCTACACAGTCCGGTACAGGCAACAACNGCAACATGATGGATGCTACATATAATCCGTTATCACAAAACGAAGACTATTTCTTCCCGGTTACAGCTGATGGGCGGGGTAGTAGTGTAGACGTGTTCCCCGGCGGTCAAAACCTAGGTGAAATCACCGATTTACGCTTCTTTACTAACAAATTGTTCCGCGGTTTGCGTATTCCTAGCTCCTATTTGCCTACTACTGCCGAAGATGGCACAGCAGCATATACTGATGGGCGTGTGGGCACAGCACTTATTCAAGAATGGCGCTTTAATCAATATTGTGTACGGTTACAATCGATGATTGCAGATAAGTTGGACAGTGAGTTTAAACTGTTTATGCGTTGGAGAGGTTTTAACATTGATGGATCATTATTCGATTTATCATTCAACGAACCACAAAACTTTGCACAATATCGTCAAGCAGATATTGATGCAGCACGTATTACTAACTTTACTCAGCTTGAACAAACACCTTATTTAAGTAAGCGTTTTTTAATGAAGCGTTATTTAGGTATGAGTGAACAAGAGATTAGTGAAAACGAAACAGCATGGGCAGAAGAAAAAGGCAATCCTGAGATGGCCGCAGTTGATGCTCCTAGCTTACGTAGCGGCGGTTTTAGTCCAGGCGGTGTAGCTGCGGATATAGAAGCATTGGGTCCCGATGCAGGTGTTGCAGAACCGGGAGCACCGGGTGCAAGTGGCCCAGGATCACAGGGTGCTGCAGGTGCAATTGGTGCAGGTGGTCCTGCACTTTAACTAAGAATTGGTAAATAGTTACATGTTTATTAACGAAATGTTTGACAAAGCTCCTGAGGGCTATTATAACGAGAAAGACGATAACACCACTTTAAAACTGGATGATACTCGTAAAACTCGTTTAACTCTTGCCCATTTAAATCAATTACGTCAAAGTCACGATGTGCGTAAATTGGAGCACGAAAAGAAATTGGAAACCATTTCAGCACAATATCAACAAGCTCCTGAAGCTGCTGGTCCTATGTAATGCGTCAGTATAGGGCAACAGTAAAAGTTGGAGGTATGTGGGTGCAAACTGTAATATTTGCAGACAATGGTAACGTAGCATTGAAATTAGCACAAGCACAATATGGGTCAAGTAATGTACAAGGTAACCCAGTTCCGTTGTAATATAGTAGTAAAATTGTAGTTATCTTTTAAAATTCATCAAAAAACCCCCGTTTAACCTTAATATGCGTAGTTTTGTGTAAATAACAATACAAAGCCACTTATTAAGGAGTTCTCATGAACAAGTTTGAAAAATTAATTGAATACATCATTAACGATGAAGATCAAAAAGCACGTGAATTATTTCACAGTATTGTAGTAGAAAAATCCCGCGACATTTATGAATCTATTATGGACGAAGAGTCTATGGAAGAGCATATTGGCGGCGCACAAGTAGAAGAGTTATCCGATGAATTATCACATGATGAATCACACGCTATGGAAGATGGCGAAGAAGGCGAAGAATTTGATGTAGACGGTGAAGACGGTTTAGGCGACGAAGAGCCAGCTGACTTTGGCGGCGAAGAAGGCAGCGACGAAGAATTTGGTCGTGGCGAAGAGGAAGATAAGATTTTAAATATTGACGCTAAGTTAGACGAGCTATTAGCTAAGTTTGATGAAATCATGGGCGACGAAGGTCAAGGCGATGAGCTAGCCGGTGATGAGTTTGGTGGCGAAGAGCCAGCCGACTTTGGCAGAGAAGAAGAAATTGGTGCAGAAGAGCCAGAACAGTTTGCCGAAGCAGCTGGTTCAGGTAAATCCGGTAATCCATTTGCTAAAGGTTCGGCACAATCAGGTAAATCTGGTTCAGCTAAGTCTGGCGTAAGCGGCAAGTCTGGTTCAGCTAAGTCTGGCGTAAGCGGCAAGTCTGGTAACCCATTTGCTAAGAAAACAGAAAGCAAACAATCTTCAAGTGAACTAATGCGTGAATACGTTGACCGTATTGGCGATATCTACGGTGGCGAAGGTGATGCGTCCGAAGGTGATGCAGTTGGTGCAGCTGGTAAGAAAACATCTGTTAATACTAAGCCGGGTTCAATTGGCCCAGGTAACAACTTTGGTGGTACTCCAGTTAAAGCAACTGGCCCAACTTCTAACCAAGATGGCACAACACCAACTAAAGCTAGTAACGAATATAACAAAGGTCAAAGCGAAATCAAATCTGGTAACCGTAATGTTCCAGGCGGTAAAGCAGACAAGTTAGAAACAACTGGTAAAGAGTACAGTAAAGAAAACGGCGCTGAAGGCCAAACTACAGACGGTAAAGTTGCTGTAGCTAAGAAATCAGTTCAAGTACAAAATACTGGCAAGAAGTAATTAATAGATTAGGGAACATAAAAATGGCTTTGTACCTAAAAGAGAATCTTAGCTTTGACCGGGCGGGGATTGTAGTTGAATCTGCAGACTCCGCCGACGGAAAGAAAAAAGATCTCTATATGAAAGGGATATTCATTGAGGGAGGCGTTAAAAACGCTAACCAACGTGTTTATCCCGTTCACGAAATTGAAAAAGCTGTTTCAACTATTAATGAACAAATCAAAGGTGGCTATTCCGTCTTAGGCGAAGTAGATCATCCGGATGACTTAAAAATTAATCTAGACCGTGTAAGCCATATGATCACAGAAATGTGGATGGATGGCCCTGCAGGGTTTGGAAAATTAAAGATTTTACCTACAGCAATGGGACAACTAGTAGAAGCTATGATTACATCTGGTGTTAAGCTAGGTGTTAGTTCCCGTGGATCTGGTCAGGTAAACGAAGGAAGTGGACACGTTAGTGATTTTGAAATCATTACCGTAGACATCGTTGCACAACCTAGTGCTCCTCATGCTTATCCAAAAGCCATCTATGAAGGCTTGATGAATATGCGTGGTGGCAACAAGGTATTTGAAACGGCACGTGAAGCCGCTCAAGATCAAAAAGTACAGAAGTACCTGAAACAGGGCATTGAAGCCCTAATCAAAGATTTGAAACTATAGGAGAAATATCCAATGTTAGATGCTATTAAACCATTGTTGGATAACGGAATCATTAATGAGGAAACTAAGGTAGCCATTGGCGAAGCTTGGGAAAGTCGCATTGTTGAAGCTAAAGAACAAGTTCGTGCAGAATTACGCGAAGAATTTGCTCAACGTTACCAGCATGATAAGCAAGTTATGGTTGAAGCTCTAGATAAAATGGTTACAGAGTCTCTCACTGCTGAATTGCAAGAATTCGCAGACGAAAAACAACAATTAGCTGAAGACCGTGTTGCATTTAAAAAGCAAATGGTTGAAAGCGCAGGCAAGTTCAATAACTTTATGGTAAGTAAATTATCTGAAGAAATTAAAGAACTACGTACAGATCGTAAAATTTACGAGAATGCCATTGGCAAACTTGAATCATTTACAATCCGTGCCTTAGCAGAAGAAATCAAAGAATTTGAAGCAGACAAACAAGCCGTAGTAGAAACTAAGGTTCGTTTAGTTGCTGAGGGTAAAGCTAAATTAGCTGAACTACAACAAAAATTCATTGCACAATCTGCTACTGCTGTTAAAGAGGCCGTTACCAGTTCGTTAGAGTCAGAATTGACTCAACTAAAAGAAGATATCCAAATTGCTCGTGAGAACATGTTTGGTCGTCGTCTATTTGAAGCATTCGCAAGCGAGTTTGCAGGTACTCATTTAAATGAGAACAAACAAATCCGTCAGTTACAATCACAAGTTGAATTAGTAACTGGTAAATTATCTGAAGCAGTTCAGGCAATCCAAGAAAAGAATGTATTAGTTGAATCAAAAGAACGTGAAGTTCGTATTATTAAGGAATCAGCAGAACGCAAGGATCGTCTTGCAGAAATGTTGAAGCCTTTAAACAAAGAGAAATCGGCAATTATGCGTGATTTACTCGAGAGTGTGTCGACTGCAAAATTGCAATCAGCATACGAAAAGTATCTACCAGCTGTATTGAACAACTCATCTATTAATACTCCAGCCCCTAAAGCTGTTGCGTTAACTGAGAGTCGTACAGTAGCAACTGGAGACAAAACTGCTAAAACTGCCGTTGAAAGTTCACAAGCACCAGACGTAATGTCCAATGTTTATGAAATGAAACGTTTAGCAGGGCTTAATTAAACCCTAAATAGGAAAAGGAAATAAAATGACACAAGCATTATTAGAAAGCCGTTGGGGCGAAACAAAAGATGCCCTGCTAGAAGGCCTACAAGGTTCTAAAAGAACTACAATGGGCGTTATCTTAGAAAACACTCGCAAGATGTTATCTGAAAACGCAACTGGTGGATCAACACAAGCTGGTAACGTAGCTACACTTAACCGTGTAATTCTACCTGTTATCCGTCGTGTTATGCCAACAGTTATTGCAAACGAAATCGTTGGTGTACAACCAATGACAGGTCCAGTTGCTCAAATCCACACATTACGTGTACGTTACGCTGATTCAGTTACTGATTCAAGCCCATACTCTACTAGTGCTGCTGCTGGCGATGAAGCATTATCACCATTCAAGATCGCTGTTGCTTATTCTGGTTCTAATACAACTGGTCAAGCTACAAGTACTTCAGCACTTGAAGGCGTAGCTGGTAACCGTATTAACGTTCAAATCTTAAAACAAGTTGTTGAAGCTAAGACACGCAAATTGTCAGCTCGTTGGACATTTGAAGCCGCTCAAGACGCTCAGTCTATGCACGGTTTAGATGTTGAAGCTGAAATTATGGCTGCTTTAGCACAAGAGATTACAGTTGAGATTGATCAAGAAATTCTTGGTTCTTTACGTGCTCTTGCTGCAACTGATTACACATTTGACCAATCAGCTGTTTCAGGTACTGCAACATTCGTTGGTGACGAACACGCTGCTTTAGCTGTTCTAGTTAACCGTACTGCAAACTTAATTGCACAACGTACACGTCGTGGCGCTGGTAACTGGGCTGTTGTTTCCCCAGCTGCATTAACAGTTCTACAAAGTGCTACTACTTCTGCTTTTGCTCGCACAACAGAAGGTACATTTGAAGCTCCTACAAACACTAAGTTTGTTGGTACATTAAATGGCGCAATGAAGATTTATGTTGACGGATATGCAAACGACTCACAAGCTGTATTAGTTGGATACAAAGGTTCTAGCGAGGCAGATGCTGCCGCGTTCTATTGCCCATACATTCCTCTAATGAGTAGTGGTGTTGTATTGGATCCAAGTACATTTGAACCAGTAGTAAGTTTCATGACACGTTATGGATATGTTGAGTTAACAAACACAGCATCATCTCTAGGTAACGCTGGCGACTACGTTGGTGAGATTGCTGTAGCTAACTTATCTTTCCAATAATCCAAAAGATTTAGGAACTATAAAAATACCCAGGGATGGGAATTACATTAAAGCGCCGAAAGGCGCTTTTTTGTTGGCTAAATATTTGTATGGATATTTCACAACTAGCTGAATCTGCAACGAATTTATCAGACTTGGTAAATTTTTCTGTACCGTATATTACACTCACTTATACAGAAATTGAAAATTTAGAAAATAATCCACAACTAGACAAATTATATCAATCGTCAACGTTTATAGTAGATATGAGCAGAGATGGGTATAACATACGCACCATTAAAGAAAAATTTGATTCATTGGGATTTGCCGATAAAGCAATTTATCTAACAGCAAACTTCACGGATCTATCCAGCTCGGTAATATTTTTTCCGTATTTCTTTTTTAGAAGTAACTTACGATTTAAAAACAATCCGCGTATACCAATAAAATCTAGATCTGGATTAGTTAGTTGTCTAAATAGAAATAGCAATGGCCATAGACTTTATTTATATTATCAATTATTGCAAAAACCGTATATCAATGAAATCATGTTGAGTATGCATGGACTTACCTGTCCTTATTCCGGACATCTACGTGACCTATCAACAGATTTAGCGTATCAATATTTGCCCAGTGACATAAAAGAAAAATTAAAAACTATCAATTTGAACAAGGAAGCATTTCCCGGAGATAGCGGACACACTCCCGCTATTGCAGGTAACCCCGGAGATCACAGCTGGCAACATCCAGCATACACCGATTACTATTTAAATATAATAACAGAGTCTGGGATCGGGTCCCCATTTTTTAGTGAAAAAACATTTAAGCCACTGGCAGCCGGTCAACTATTTTTAATGGTAAACGGATTTGATAGTATCGATGCGTTACGATACCTAGGGTTTGAAACATTTGATACTGATTTTGGTAATCATGTATACGATCATATGCGCGGAACTTTTATAGATCGCATTGATCAGATGCTTTCGCTCTTGGATAGCAAATACAGCAACATTGCAGATATATATCATAGTAATAAGCAAGCAATACAGTATAACCAAGATTATGCATTGTCGGATCAATTTAGAGAGGATTTATTAAAACCTCTAAGAAAATTTGGTACTATAGCATAAATATACATGTTCATAAGAACTCTCGGAGCCCAACTCCGGGTAGCCTAGAACGCTATTTACAGGAGAAATAAAATGGCAAAATTAAAAATTACATCAACGGAAGCAGCAACAGGTATTATTCATGATCGTTACACAGGTCCAGAATTTATCAACGGTGCATACGTTGGTGGCACAGGTGGTCTAACAAGTCAAGTTGGTCGTCAAATTGCACCAGTAGTTAAAACAAATTCAGTAGCAGGCGCTGGTTCTATTATTGCACAAAAAGGTACACATAAATTCCGTTGCACTGATGGCACAACTTTGAATAATTGCACATTAGTAAATTTGGCTACACCAACGGTTACTGGTACAATGAGTATTCAAGTTAACGTTGCAACATTAAGTGGTGCTACGATTACTTCGTGGACTGCTGCTACTAGTACAGTTGCTTATGTAACTGGCTTTACGCAAACAGGTCCAGTTGCTTTAGCAGCAGGTCAAGTTATTACAGGTACAGGTTTCACTGGTACAGTAACAATTGGTTCTATTGTTAGTGCAAGTAATATCGCACTTAGCTACACAAGCCAAACTAATGCTAACTTAGCTGGCGTTGCAGTAAGCTCAACAGTAAACGCAAGTCGCATTACTAACCGTTATGTTTATGATTTTGGTAACGACGGTTACAATAACCCGAACAAATACCGCTATCACTTAGCTACACCCGATGCAACATTTGTAGAAGTTAAATGGGCTTAATTAATTTAAGCGTATAACAAAAGCGGCTTCGGCCGCTTTTTGTTTGATTTCAGCAATGATACTCAAAGCATAAATACTACTAAATTAAGGTTTTTAGCAAATGGCCACAATAAAGAATATACCAGACAGTTACACTATTAACGTGCCTGCAATGACGATTAACGGTAACTTGAATGTTCTCGGTAATACTACATCTATTCACAGTACACAAATATCAGTGGATGATAACATTATTACATTAAATGGAAACACTTCAGGTACACCAACGCTTAATGCGGGTATTCAAGTTAATCGCGGATCAAGCGCAAACGTAGTAGTGCAATGGACTGAGGCGCTCAATGCATGGCAAATTACTAACGATGGTGCAACCTTTGGCAACATTGTTTATTCACCAAACGGAAATGTAACCTTATCAAATATATATTTACAAAATACCACAGTTGCACCATTTGCCTTAGCGGGTACAACAACTCTATATGCACGTACTCCGGGCGCCGGCGCTTCAGGTATGTATATAACTAATAACGCATATAGCAACGAAGAACTAGCGTTAAAAAGACGCAGTATCGCTTACAGTATTATTTTTGGATCTTAGGAATAAATTATGTCTATTACAAACACAGCTTTATCAAACAGCGTTGCAACTAGTGTATATACTAGCTCTGGCAATTCAGTTGTTTCAACAATGCATCTTTGCAACTTTACAAATTCAACGCAGAGCGTTAACGTTTTTGTAGTACCAAGCGGAACTATAGCAAATACAGTCAACATAATTTATTCAAACGTATCAATTGCAGCATACAATACCTATGTTGTTGATAAAGAAAAATTTGTTTTAGCTAACGGCGATATGATTCAAGCAAATTGTAACTCTGCGAGCTCGGTTAGTGTATCAATAACCTATGCGGGAATGTAATCTATGGGAAGATTTATAAAGAATCCTGACTTAGCACCAGGTGCAACAGCAGCTAGATTGCCTATAGTACCTAGTAGTAGCTATGGTGACGCTCCAGTAAGCGGACTAATTAGATTTAATCAAAATACTAACAAGATTGAATTTTTTTATAACAATGCCTGGAATCAAGTTGCTAAGATCGGTACAGTACAATTAGTAGTTGATAATTTCACCGGCGATGGCATAACTACAACATTTACAATGGCACAGTTAGAAACAGATCCTACAGCCATTGCAGTATTCATTGGTGGGGTATATCAACAACCAACTACTAATTATACAGTTAACGGAACAACAGCAATTACATTTACTAGTCCACCACCATCACCGGGGGTTAACCCTAACCAAGTAGTAGTGATACACAATCTCAACAGCACGAATGCTGCTTAAGGATTAGATAATGGCAATTGGGCGTATAACCGGACCAATGCTGTTTAGCAACCTGGACCGCCAGGGTGTTAATCTTGCTATTGACGCTAATTTAGTTTATGCTGATGTTACTAACCGTCGAGTTGGTATTAGTAGTTCTAACCCTCAATATACATTAGATGTTAACGGCAATGCCCATATTGGCAATCTTTACATCCTTGGTAATACAATTAATAGTGATACTGGTATTACATTTGTTAGCAATTTAACTGCTACAAATACTAAAATTCTTAGTACAACAATTTCTTCAAATTCAACTACTGGTGCATTAACTGTAGCCGGGGGCGCAGGCATTGCTGGAAATTTAAATGTAGGCGGCAATTTAACTGTTGGTAGTAATTTTAGTTTAACTGGTAACATTGCAGTTGATTGGTTCGTTGCAGGCAAAATAAAATCTGGATCAGTTAATATTCCAGCAAGTGCCGGGCAAATTTATGTTGCTACTAATGGAAGTGACTCTAATAACGGAACAATGAATTCTCCGTTCTTAACTATTGCCGCGGCGTTAGCATCCCTTCCTGCTCAATTGAGCGGATCGGGCACTTGTGTACATATTGCACCAGGTGTATACTACGAAAATAATCCCGTAACAATACCGCAAAACGTTTCAATAATTGGTGACACATTACGTGGTGTTACTATTATACCACTGAACCCAAACTTGGATATTTTTTATATATCTGGCGGCACCTATGTATGGGGGCTAACTGTTAAGAATTATTATGCTAATGCATTTGCGTATAGCAGCTCAATGAGTAACACAAACTTTTTTGTAAGTCCATATATTCAAAATATTACTAGTTCAACTACTACAGGTACAGCAGTTATGGTCGACGGAAACTTTGTTGGACCAATGAGTACAAAAGCAATGATTGTTGGTTTCTATACAATTATTAACCAGGGCGGGTACGGTATTCGCTTAATGAATAATGCATATTCTCAACTAGTTAACATTTATACTATCGGTACAGAAGTTGGCATTTGGTCTGATTCTGGATCATTCTGTACATTAAACGGGTCAGACAACTCAGTTGGTAATGTTGGGCTTAAAGCAACAGGAACAGGCCCATTGGCAACATCGGGTAATACGGTGGGGTATAGTTTTAATGGTACATTTGTTATAACAAATATGCCTAGTCAACCTCATGTGAATCACGTTGCAGTTATCAATGGCGACCCTAACTATTATAGTGTTGATACTATTACAAAAGTTGATAATACAACTTGGCAAATTACTGTACCGGAAACTTATACTGCTAACTTAGCACCGGGTACCGCGGTAAACTTTTATCAGCGTAGCGAAGTTGTTGCTAGTGCTCACACTTTTGAATATGTCGGCGCTGGCACAGTTTTAGCAAATGCACTACCGCAATATGGCGGCATACCTAACCCAGAATTAAATGTTATTATGAACGGCGGCGGCCGCGTCACATACACAGCAACAGACGAAAAGGGAAATTTTTGGATCGGACCTAATTTAGTAATTAATCAACTTACTGGTACTATAAGTGGTGATGCATTTAATAGAAGCTTGTTTGCACTAATGACACCATATATATTATCATTAGAGTCTGCATTATCATAAAAGGAATAATATATGTCAGCCGCATTAAACACATTTAAAACATACACAGCTAACTTAACAACTAGCAGTACTACTATATATACAGCACCTTCTGGTTATACTACTGTGGTGTTATTAGCACAGGTAAGTAATATTAGTAATAATACAATCACGATCGCTAGTAGTCACTTGCGCGGTATTGTCCCAACTGTATTAATAACCGGGGCACAAGTTCCTATCAATGATGCAATTAATTTATTATCTGGAAAGTTAGTTTTACAAACTGGTGATAGCATTACTGCAACAGCAAGCGCAAATAATTCGGCCCAGGCAATTTTAAGTATTTTAGAAACATTAAACCCATAATATGACCACTAGTAGAAGCAGATTAGTTAGTAACCGTGTCGTAACCACAACACCCGGTAACGTTACCTTAGATAGATATCAATATCTGGATCTAAGTTCTGCTGAACCTAATTTAGGCACTAGCGGAAACGGCAATGTATTGACTACAGACATTTACGGAAATCGTGTCTGGTCTAATGTTTTAAACATAAAAACAATAACAGTATCAGGTAATACAAACACAGGTAATATTTTATCCAATGGATTTTTCTGGGCTAACGGAACAGCATTTGTATCTAGTAGTTTCGGAAATGCAAATGTAATTTCAATACTATCGGGTAGCCTTGGAAGTAATTCTATTAGTACCGCCGGAAACGTTACTGCTGGTAACGTAATTACTAGTTATGGAATATTTTGGGCCAACGGTACTGCATTTGTGTCTAGTAGTTATGGAAATTCGAATGTAGCTTCATTCTTATCGTCTGGGTTTGGTAGCAACACAATTACCACAACAGGAAATATCACATCCGGTAACATAATAGCAAGTACACTAATTACTACGGTTGGAAATGTAAAAGCAGGAAACTTGATTACCACCGACGGAATTTTTTGGTCAAACGGTGTTTCGTTTGTATCTAGTAGTTATAACAATGCAAATGTATCATCATTTTTATCTGTATTTGGCAGTAATTCAATCACTACTACCGGTAATGTTACAACCGGCAATATAATAACAAATACACTACATGTAGATACTATTATTGGTAATACATCGACTGTGGTTGCATTTACCGGAACCGGTGCTATTGGGCTTCCGGTGGGCACCAGCGGTAATAGGCCTAGTGGCGCAAACGGGTATTTACGATATAATACTGATATTGGTTCTATAGAGTATTTTGATGGTACAGCATGGATAACAGTTACTAATTCAATTGTAGATCAGCAGATCACGCCCGATGGTATCAATAGTACATTTACATTAACACAGAGTACCACATCTGTTGGTATTATTGTTAGTTTAAACGGTATTATACAATCTCCTGGGGCATCCTATACAGTAGTTGGTAATCAAATTACATTTAACGAAGTTCCTTATGCAACAGATATCATTGATATTCGATACCTAGCAAGTGCAGTTGTATCGAATTCAGATACTAACATTGTTGACACTACTAATCAAATTGTTACAACTTCTAACACAATCATTGATTCGTTTAATACTACAACTATTAGAAGTGCAAAGTATACTGTTAGTAGCACAACAACTTCTGATTCACACATGGCAGAAGTTCACATTACTCAGTTTGGCGCAACGGTGGTAGTATCATCGTATGAAATATTAAATACAGGCAGTAATTCAATTCAGTATTATGCTAACCTCAATGGATCAACTGTAAACTTATTAGCACTTGGTACAGTATCGAGCCAAGTTCGCGTACAGAAAACCTACTTCAACATTTAATAGTTTTGCTTCCGTGGCTTAACCCGGATTCTTCTACACCTACGATAAATACATTATAGTTCAAAAGGGATTGTAATGGCTAATATAACACGAATTAAAACCAACCAGATTACTGACGGTACAGTTACCGCTGCAAAAATTGCGTCAGGCACGCTAGTTGGTGGTTTATTTTCTCCTGATTTATCTTTAAATAGTAACGTTACAATTCTTGGTAATTTAAGTGTTACCGGCAACAACAGTATTATTAACTCAGTTAATACATATATTCAAGATCCTACAGTAGTATTCAATAATGGATACTCCGGCAGTTTGTCGGGATACACAATCGGTGTTGTAGTTAATCGTAATTATGCTGCATTAAGTTCGTATGGTGCGGTAAACACAGCGTGGGTTTGGGTAGAAAACGATCAAGCCTTTGAAGCGATTGCAACAACTACTAGCGGTAATGCAATAACAACTTTAAACACCGTTGGTTTCGCTAACTTAAAAGTTGGCAATATTAATGCCGCGGGAATTACAACAGCGGGTACAATTACTGCTGGTGCATTTGTTGGCCCAATTTCAACAACTACTGGTAGCTTCACAACCATTTATGCCACAAACCTCAGTACAGGCAATGCATTAATTACTGGCGGTAGTATAACTGGCTTAACAAACTTACAATCTACTAATGCTGGTGTAACTACATTAGTTGCTACAAATTTATCAACAGCTAATGCAGTTATAGCTGGTGGTTACATTTCTGGATTAGCAAATGCAAGCGCAACAACAGCACAATTTACTACACTATTTGCACCAAGTTTAAATGCCACAGCAGGTAACGTAACAACATTAGTTTCTACAAACTTTAGTACAGCTAACGCACAGATTACAGGCGGTAGTATAACTGGCTTAACAAACTTACAATCTACTAATGCTGGTGTAACTACATTAGTTGCTACAAATTTAAGTTCGGCTAACTTAGTAGTCACCAATGGGTTTGCAACAACGTTGGTAGTAACTAATTTTAGCACAGCTAATGCAGTTATATCTGGTGGTTACATTAGCTCGGTAGCAAACATACAAAGTCCAATTGCTGGTTTTGGAACTGCTACTACTGTTAGTTTAAATACAACAAGTGGTAACATTATTAACTTAGGTAGTACAACTGGTGTAGTTACAAACTTCAGTACAGCCAATGCACAAATCACAGGTGGTGCTGTCAACGGATTAACATCATTAAGTGCTACAACAACTACAGCAACAAACTTCAGTACAGCCAATGCACAAATCACAGGTGGTGCTGTTAATGGATTAACAGCAATTGGTTCTACCAGTGGTGTAATTACAAATTTTAGTTCTGCTAACTTAAACGCCACAAGTGGTAGTATCGGAACATTAATTGCTACAACAGGATTTAGTACTGCTAACGCATTTATTACTAACGCTGGCCATACCACAGCAGTTAGTACAAACTTTAGTTCTGGTAATGCAGTTATATCTGGTGGTTATATTTCCGGATTGGCAAACATTGCTGCAACTGGCGTCGCCACGGTCGGTAATGTAATAACCACAAACGGTATTTTCTGGCCCAACGGTCAATCATACGGGTCGGGTGTAATTTTCTCTAATGCTAACGTAGTTGCTCAATTGGCGGCATATTCGGGACAATTTGGCGGCACAGTATACATTACTAATATGTCAACTGCTAATGCGGTAATCACAGGTGGATACTTTACAAATTTATCAAATATTGCTGCAACTGGTGCTGCCACGGTCGGTAACATAGTAACTACAAATGGTGTGTTTTGGCCCAATGGTCAATCATACGGGTCTGGTTCAATATTCTCCAACGCTAACGTAGTTGCTCAATTGGCGGCATACTCGGGACAATTTGGCGGAACTATATATGTCACTAACTTGTCAACGGCCAACACATTGATCACAGGTGGATCAATTAACGGATTAACTACCCTGGGTGCTACTAGTGGTGTAGTTACAAACTTTAGTTCATCAAACCTGGTTGCTACAAGTGGTAGTATCGGAACATTAATTGCCACAACAGGATTTAGTACTGCTAATGCAACAGTTACTAACCTGGGCGGTACTACTGCGGTATTTACTAATCTAAGTTCGGGAAATATACAAGGTACATTTAATGGTACAGTAGTTGCTACTGTAGCAACTGCTAACGTTTCTATTTACGATAGTGTAACAGCACTAACTACTAATCAAACATTTTACCCAATGTTTTCTAATATTAGTACAACTGGAAACACAATAAATTCTGTTAACTCTAGTTTAACATTTAATCCAAGTACCGGAGTATTAAGTGCCACAAACTTTACCGGTACTGGTAGTTTTAGTACTGCGGTAGTTACAAACTTTAGTACAGCTAATGCACAAATTACCGGCGGCGCAGTTAATGGATTAGCTACGCTGGGTGCTACTAGTGGTGTAGTTACAAACTTCAGTTCTGCTAACTTAAATGCCACAAGCGGTAGCATTGGAACATTAATTGCCACAACAGGATTCAGTACAGCAAATGCAGTAATTACAGGTGGTAGTTTAAATAATACACCAGTTGGCGCAACAACAGCAAGCACTGGTGCATTTACAACATTAACAAATTCTGGTGTGCATACAAGTAACGGTAATTTGGTTGCTGCAAGTAATACTCCAAGTACAAATGCTACAACTGGTGCATTGGTCGTTAAAGGTGGCGTAGGAATTACAGGCGATTTAAACCTAGCTGGTAACTTGAGTGTAACTGGCACATTAACATATATTAATACCACAACAGAAATTGTAACTGGTACTGAAGTAGTTGCTGGCAACTTAGTTGCAAACTCTGGCACAGTGAGTACTAGTGTATCCACCGGCGCATTGGTAGTGGCAGGTGGTACTGGTATTAGTGGTGCTGCTTATGTAGGTGGCCCGTTGGTAATCCAAGGAGCAATACAAAATACAGGACCAGCAACAGGTGCATTACAAGTATCTAACGGTGGTGCATATATTAATGGTAATTTGTGGATTGGCGGAAATTTAAATCTAAGCCCAACAGGCAACGTAAACACATTTACTGGTAACTCTGGTGTGTTTTATGGTAACGCAGCAGGGTTTGGTGCCTTGTATGCTGGTGTAACAGGATATACACCGCAGGCACAAACAACAATTCAAGTTACTTCTAATTTCAACGGTTACGCACAATTAAATCAACAAAATATTAATCCCGGTGCACAAGCAAGTAGTGACTTTATTGCAACAGCAAATAATGGTAATGCTAATGATACTTATATTGATATGGGTATGGCAAGTAGTGCGTATAGCTACCCGGGATTTGGCTTACTAAAACCAAATGATGGTTACTTATTAGTATACGGTAATACTACTACCAACGGTGGTAATTTAGTACTTGGTGCAGGCGGTGGTGGATTAGATAATGACATTATTTTTGCAGTTGGCGGGTTTGATAACGTAAATGAATTTGGTCGTATTGATGGTACCGGCAACGTATTTGTAATCAAGTCTCCTGTGGCAGCAACTAATACAACAAGTGGTGCTATTCAAGTTGCAGGTGGCATTGGTGTACAAGGTGCAATTTATGGTGGTTCGGTATTTGATGCTGGTAATCGTGTGTTATCAACATCAACCGGAGCAGGCAACTTATCTATTAGTGGTACAGCAGTTACATTACCAGTAACTGGCCCAGGCGCAACTACAATTGGTAGCACAAGTGCTATTCCCGTAATTACAACAGATGCATATGGTCGTGTAACAGCATTAAGTACAGCAGCATTAAGTACAAGTTGGACACTAAGTGGCACAAGTGGTACAGCAACTATCAATAATGGTAGTACATTAACATTTGCTGGTACATACGGCGTGACAATCACTGCTGGTACAGAGTATGCTAATATTGCTACTCCGCAAGATTTACGCACAACAGCAAGCCCAACATTTACAGGCTTACTAGCCACAAACTTCAGTACAGGTAACGCATTAATTACTGGTGGTGCTGTCAACGGATTAACAACATTAAGTGCTACTACCGGTGTAGTTACAAACTTCAGTACAGCTAATGCTTTAGTAACTGGTGGTGCTGTCAACGGATTAACAACATTAAGTGCTACAACAACTACAGCAACAAACTTTAGTTCCGGTAATGCATTAATTACTAATGCTGGGTTTACAACAGCAGTAGTAACAAACTTCAGTACAGCTAATGCTTTAGTAACTGGTGGTGCTGTCAACGGATTAACAACATTAAGTGCTACAACAACTACAGCAACAAACTTTAGTTCTGCTAACTTAAACGCCACAAGTGGTAGTATCGGAACATTAATTGCCACAACTGGATTTAGTACTGCTAACGCAACAATTACTAACTTAGGTACAACCACATTAGTGTCAACCAACTTTAGTACAGCTAATGCACAAATTACAGGCGGGACAATTAGTGGGTTAGTATCAATTGGTGCTACAACAGCTAATTTTGGTACTACAAATACAACAATATTAAATGCCACAACAGGAAACATTACAAACGTCGGTACAAGTAATTTACTAGCTACCTCTGGTAGTGTTGGTACATTAATTGCTACAACTGGCTTTAGTACAGCTAATGCTCAAATTATCGGCGGTAATGCTAGTGTTACTAACTTTGGTGCTGTAACTGGCGTAATAACAAACTTTAGTTCCGGTAACGCACAAATTACTGGTGGCTCTATATCTGGCATATTAACATTTGGTGCTACAACAGCTAACTTTGGTACCACTAACACATCAGTTCTAAATGCTACAACAGGAAACATTACAAATATTGGTACTAGTAACATTGTTGCCACAATTGGTAGTGTTGGTACATTAATTGCCACAACAGGATTCAGTACAGCAAATGCAACAGCAACTAATTTTGGTACAACTACTGCGGTAGCAACAAACTTTAGTTCTGGTAATGCTCGTATTAGTGCAGGTTATGCAGATAATTTTGCAATTGGTGCAAATACAGCCGCAACAGGTCGCTTTACAACATTAACAGCAACTGGTATATCAACTATAGCTGGTAATGTAGTATTCACTTCTGCAACAGCAACTAATAATAGTACAACGGGTGCTTTAGTAATTACTGGAGCAGGTGGTGCTGCAATTGGTGGCAATATTAACGTTGTTGGTCAGGCGTTTATTGGGTCAGGTTCTCAGTCAACTGTATTAACAAGCCCATTGATTGTTGCTCGTGGAACAAGTTCAACCGGTCCTGGCGTACAGTTTACACAAGAGGCATTAATTAATACAACCAATACTGGGTCAACTGACTATATTGCATATGGTAATAATTACCCTGGACCTAGTGCAGACCATGGTTGGATGGATATGGGCTTTACAGGCGATGCATTTAGTGATCCTGCGTTTACAATCACTAAGTCAAATGATGGATATTTATTTGCGTCTGGTGCAAATGCAACAGTTGGCGGCAACCTAGTAATAGCAACAGACTTTACTGGTAGTTATAACGATATAGTTGTTGCAGTTGGATCATTCTATGCTAATGCTGAAGTTGCTCGCTTCCATGGTAATACAATAAACAATGGTTACTTAAACGTAGCATATACAACCAATGCAAGTCCTGCAAATAATACAGGTGCATTACGTGTACAGGGCAGCGCAAGTTTTAGCGGTAACGTATACATCGATGATGCAGTAATGATCAATGGATCTAAGATTGCAGGCAATGATTTTATAGTTAAAGGTGCAACTAATAACTCATTAATTTGGGCACGTCCAAATGCTACTTATGATACTGTTATTATTGGTAACTCGGCAACAGCAAGTACAGTAGTTAACGGTGCTAAGTTAAATATTAATACTACAGACAGTATCTTATTACCGGTTGGTACAAACGCACAACGCCCGAGTTCTACAGGTTATACTGATGTGGCAGGTATGTTACGTTATAGTACAACAGGTGGTGCAATTGAGTGGTACAATGGCTCAACCTGGGCAACTGCTAGTACATCATTTACTGTGGTTGTTGATAACCAGTTTAATGGCGATGGAGTTTCGGTAGCTTTTACTATAACACAAGCTGCTACAACTGCTTCGAGTATTGTTAGTATTAACGGTATTGTACAGATTCCGACCTTAGCATACTCAGTTAGTGGAACAACATTAACATTTACTGAAGCTCCGGTAGCAGGCGATGTAATTGATGTTCGCTTATTAACTACAACTACTACCATTACTAACTTAACTAGTGCAACGGGTAAAGCACAAATCACAGTTGATGATACAACTGGTGTTACATTTACTAGTGGTGTTGGTGCAATGTCTGTATTCAATATGCCGCTTGGTGGCGGTATAGCATCAGTTGATTCTGGTGTAAGCGTAGCAACAGCAAACACACCAACAACAGTAGACACGATTGTTAATGCAACATACCGCACAGCCAAGTATATTATACAAGTAACAAACGGTAGTAACTATCAAAGTGCAGAAGCATTGGTAATACAAAACGGCACTACTGCTACCGTTACTACTTACGGTGTTGTGCAAACCGGTGGCAACCTAGGTGTGCTAAGTGCAACAGTTAGCGGTAGTAATACGTTAGTACAGTTTACAGCTGCAAATGCTACAAACACAGTGAAGTTATTTAAACAATACGTACCAGTTTAAATTATAGAAATATTATAAGGGTAGAGGGCTACCCTTATAACTTAATCCTTATCGGGGAACATGGAACCGGGGAAAGAATAAAATGGCAAATCAGAATTTTGTAGTACAAAACGGACTTACGGTAGGTCCATTAACAATTGATGCAGCAACTGGTAGTATCAGCACTACGGGTACTGTTAGTATCACCGGCGGATTAGCAGTAAGTTCAATTTCGCAAAATGACTCGAGTGTTAGTATTACTGACACCGGTACTGGTAGTAATGTTAGAATTATTATCGATGGAGTAACAGAACACACAGTTGACGGAAACGGTCTTAATTTAGCATCCGGTGATGCATACTCCATTGGCGGTGCAAGTGTATTAACTTCAACTACATTAGGTTCTGGTGTAGTCTCAAGTAGTTTAACTAGTGTTGGTACACTAACTGGACTTGTGTCAAGTGGCCAAGTTAACATAACAAATACTACACAAAGTGGATCATCTGCAACTGGCGCATTGCTGGTATCGGGCGGTGTCGGCATTGGTGCTAACTTAAACGTTGCTGGCAACTTAGTAGTTGGTGGTAACATTAACTTTACTGGCCAAGTAAACGCAGTAACATTTAATACTACATCGGGTCAGTTTAACGGTAACGCAGGCGGCGCAGGTGCGTTATACGCCGGTATTACAAGTGGTTATGCAGCACTAACAGATACAGTATTACAGTTATCAACCAACTTGAATAGTTTTGCTCAAGTTAACAGTCAAAATATTAATGCTGGTTCATTGGCATCCACAGACTTTGTAGCAACAGCTAATAATGGTACACAGTTAGATACCTATATTGATATGGGTATTGCAAGTAGTACATATAGCTACCCGGGATTTACTATTATTAAACCAAACGACGGTTATTTACTTGCATATGGTAATACAACAACCGGTGGTGGTAACTTAGTACTAACAAGCGGACTAAACGATATCGTATTTGCCGCAGGTGGTTCGAATACAAATAATGAATTTGGACGTATTACTGCTGCAAACGTATTTGCAATTAAGTCAACGGTATCAAGTACAAACTCAAGTTCTGGTGCATTGACAGTAGCAGGCGGCGTTGGTATTGCTGGATCAATAAACGTAGGCGGCAATATGGTTATTACTGGTTGCTTAACAGTTAACGGTACAACTACTACAATTAACAATACAACAGTCGAAACTACAGAATTTGTACAAACCATTGATGCAACTACTATACGTGCAAGCACTCTGGGTAACGTTGGTGCAACATTGACCGGTACATTAAGTACAGCAAGTCAACCAAACATTACAACCTTAGGTGGAGTAACAAGTGTTGGTACATTAACTGGATTAACAGTTAGTGGTGCTATTGCTCCTAGTACTAATAATACTATTAACCTGGGTAACGCATCAAACTATTGGGCAACTATCTATGGTACAAGTTTTGTTGGTGTGTCAACTACAGCAAAATACGCTGACTTAGCAGAAAACTATTTAGGCGATAAGTTCTATCCAACTGGATCAGTACTAATGTTTGGTGGCGCAGAAGAAGTTACTGTAGCATCAGCTGATACAACAAGAGTAGCAGGTGTGGTATCTAGTAACCCGGCACACTTAATGAATGGTGGACTAACTGGGCCAAACGTAATTGCTGTGGCATTAACGGGTCGGGTTCCGTGTAATGTAATCGGACCAGTGCAAAAAGGTGATCTTATGGTTTCTGCCGGGTTTGGCTACGCTAAAGTTAATAATACACCAGCTGTGGGTACTATTATTGGTAAAGCACTACAAGATTTCCCTATGGCAACCAAGGGAATGATTGAAGTAGTAGTCGGTCGTTTTTAAATTTTCAAAACATACAAGCAAAAGGGCTACGGCCCTTTTGCTTTGAGTGATAAATATACAATAACATGGAATTTAGCTAATGGCATTAACTAGACCAAAGATTTGGGACCTTGACACAAATATAGAGTATTTTAAGGACCCACTGACCACTCTACACCAGGGTGCAACATTAGCTAACGTTGATGTGGGCTTTGTATTTAACAGAGCGAACGGACTAGTTTCCAACGTAGCATTATATTGGTCTGAAAGTGCTAATAGTTTTATTACGTCATTTACTACTAGTAGCGGTACAACAGATACAAACGTTACAATAACAAGTTATGCTAATGTAACAACTGGGCATCACCTCCCTGGTGCAAACGTAACATATAATCTAGGTAGCCCAACTCAACGTTGGGGAACATTATATCTTGCTGGTAACACGATTGACATGGCAGGAGCCACAATTGGGGCTATCAATGGTGTAATGACTTTAACAAATCAGAGCGGTGGCAGCTTTACTGTATCTGGATCTGCACCCGGTCAAAGTACAGGCACATTCGGTAACATAATTGCTAACTCTGGTATAGCGAGTACAAGTACAACATCTGGTGCCTTGCAAGTAATTGGTGGTACAGGAATTTCTGGCAACTTATACGTTGGTGGAAATTTAGTAGTTGCAGGAACACAAACATTTTTAAGTACCGAAACAGTTACCACAACAGAATACGTAAACACCATTAATGCTACCAATTTATATTCTAGTACCATTGGTAATGCAGGAGCAACATTAACAGGTGCAACACTTAGTCTTACTAATGTGGGGGACACAAGTGCTAACATTGGTATAATATACAATCATGTAAACACATTAGATGCTAATGTGGGTAGTTATGAAATTGTCACTAACGCAAATATTGGTCTAGTATATAATCATGTAAACACATTAGATTCTAATGTTGGCTCATACGAAAACACAACTAATGCAAATATTGGAGCATTATATTTAGGTAACATTAGTACCAACGCTAACTTAGGTGTGATTTACAATCATGTAAACACATTAGATGCTAATATAGGTAGTTATGAAATTGCTACTAATGCAAACTTAGGCACAGTAGTTAATTCAATTACTAGTCTATATACTAATGCTAATGCTAATACTTCTGCATATTTGTCTAAAACAGCATTAACAATTGGTACTACTGGTGCTAACACTATTGTTGGCGGAAACTTAGTTATAGTTGGTAATTTGTTTGCACAAGGAACACTAACATGGTTTAATACAGAAACTGTTAATACTACAGAATATGTAAATACAATCAACGCAACAAATGTAAATGCAACTATAATTGGTAACCTTGGTACTACACTAACCGGTTCATTATCAACTGCTGCACAACCAAACGTTACTAGCCTTGGTACATTAACTGCATTAAATATCACTGACGTTGGTGACGTGAGTGCAAACATTGGCGGCCATACAGCGAGCATCAATGCCGTCAACGCTAATATTGGTTTATACGAAAATACAACCAACGCTAATATTGGTACAGTTTATAATCACGTTAATTTATTGGATGCTAACGTTGGATCATACGAAAATACAACCAACGCCAATATTGGTTCTATTTTTAATAGTGTTAATACATTAACTGCAAATCTTGGTTTATATGAAAATACAACCAACGCTAATATTGGTACAGTACTAAACAACTTACAAACATTAACAGCTAACGTTGGATCATACGAAAATACAACCAACGCTAATATTGGACTAGTATACAATCATGTAAACACATTAGATGCTAATGTGGGTACATACGAAACTACTACATCTAGTACATTAACTAGTCATACAACTAGTATTAATAATATTAATGCAAACGTTGGTGCCTATGAGATTGCTAATAATGCAAACATTGGTGTAATTTTTAATCATGTAAACACGCTAGATGCTAACGTCGGTGCCTATGAGATTGCTAATAATGCAAACATTGGTACAGTAACAACAAACATTACAACATTGTTTAGTAATGCTGCTGCACAACAAACACAGATTATTAGTTTATATACTAACGCTAACGCTAACGTGGCTGCTTATTTGCCAATATACGCAGGTAGCCTAGGCGGCACATTAACTACAGTAAGTCAACCGAACGTAACCACACTTGCTGGACTAACAAGTTTTGGATTAGTTAATACAACTACAACAGCACAAGGTAACTTAACCATTGCTGGAAATTTAAATGTTACTGGTAATATTAATACCATTGGTAATATATACAACGTAACCATTACGGGTAACAGTGGTCAGTTCTTTGGTAACTTAGCCGGCTTTGGTGCCCTGTACGCAGGTATCCCAACTGGGTTTAGCATTGAGCCACAAACTACAGTACAAGTATCAAGTAACTTCAATGGGTATGCACAGCTTAATATGCAAAATATTAATTCTGGGTCATTGTCGAGTGCAGACTTCATTGTTACTGCAAACAACGGTAATGCCAATGATACTTATATTGACCTAGGTATGGCAAGTAGTGCTTACAACTATCCGGGGTTTGGCTTATTACGTCCAAATGATGGTTATTTATTAGTTTATGGTAACACTACTACTCGTGGTGGTAACTTAGTACTTGGTGCAGGTGGTGGCGGTCTAGATAACGATATTATTTTTGCAGTAGGTGGGTTTGATAACACAAACGAATTTGGTCGCATTGACGGTACCGGTAATGTCTTTATTATTAAATCGGCAGTTCCGAGCACAAGCACTACAAGTGGTGCCGTTCAAATAGCCGGTGGTATTGGCGTACAAGGTAATATTAATGCCGGTGGCAACTTATCAGTTGCTGGTAATATAGTAATTGCAAACGGTATCTTTTGGGCAAACGGTAATGTATATGGAGGCGGCAACAGTGGAACCACGTATACATCAACCGGGCCGGGTAATATAACTGTTGTGGGTAGTACATTAGCACTAACTGTAACCGGCCCCGGCGCAGTAAGTGTTGGCAGTTCAACGGCAATTCCTGTTATTACAACAGACGCTTATGGACGCATTAGCACAACAACAACCGCGGCAGTAGTTGCTCCTGCTGGTACACTAAGTGGGACAACTTTAGCATCTGGTGTAACAGCAAGTAGTTTAACAAGTGTTGGTACCTTGGGTGCGTTAACGGTTACAGCAACTATTACGGGTAGTGTTAGTGGTAGTGCTGCCACAGTAACTGCCGCTAGTCAACCAAGTATAACAACATTAGCTGGATTAACTAGCTTTGGCACATCTGGGGTAACAACAACAGCCGCAGGTAACTTTACAATTACTGGTTGCTTAACAGTTAATGGTACCACAACTACAGTTAACAATACAACAGTTGAAACCACAGAATTTGTACAAACAATTGATGCAACCGCTATACGGTCAGCTACAATTGGCAACATTGGTGCCAACCATGTTGGAGCAGGTACATATCTAACGTCATTAAATGCAACTAACTTATCAAGCGGCACAGTACCGAGCGCCCAAGTATCTGGTACATATACAGGTATAACACAAGTTGGTACACTGACTAGTTTGGCAGTTACAAATGCAACAACAACAGGCAACTTAATAACTACCAACGGTGTATTCTGGGCTAATGGTGTTACATATAGTAGCGGGTCGGGTGGAAGTGGTATTACATATACAGCAGCAACTACTGCACCATTGAGCCCCGTAAATGGTGCATTCTGGTACAACTCATCCACTGACATATTATATCAACGAATATTTGATGGTACTAATACCGAATGGGTTGATCAAAGCACCCCAACTACGTTTGGTACCATATCAACTGGCCAATTAGCAGTTACTAACGCCACGGTAACCAATTGGTCGGCTACGATCAGTAACGGGTCGTTAGGTGGCACGGCAGGTAATCAAGTATTAATGCAAAAGCTGTCCTCGTCTGATGCAAACGTAAATTCTTTAGAAATTACAGAGACACGAACAGCTACAGGCACGTCGTGGACAACCTCTGCTACACGATTACAAGAAAAAATTGATGCAACATGGATGGGATTCATCCAGTTTAATGGTGATACAAACAATGCTGGAATTACATTCGGTACAGGTACTAGTACAGTCGGACCAACATCAATTGCAGAGCGCATAAGAATTGATTCTGGTGGCAATATGGTACCTGCCGCTACTAATACTTATAACTTAGGATCGGCAACTAGTGTTTGGGCAACAGTATACGGAACAACATTTAGTGGTGTGTCAACTACAGCAAAATACGCCGACTTAGCAGAAAACTATCTGTCAGACATAGACTATACACCAGGTACAGTAGTTATATTTGGCGGTACCAAAGAAATCACAGTAAGTGATATAAGTCACGACACAAGGGTTGCTGGAGTTATTTCCACTGATCCTGCATACTTAATGAATTCTGAAGCAGTTGGATTACCAGTTGCATTAACAGGTCGCGTTCCGTGTTATGTACAAGGTCCTGTTGCTAAAGGCGATAGGCTAGTTAATTTACAAACTGGTATAGCTGGTAAACTTAACAAAGAATTATACGAACCTGGTTGCATTATTGGAAAAAGTCTAGAAACAATTTTAGATAACAAAATCAAATTAATTGAAATAGCGGTAGGAAGATACTAATATGGCATTTCCGGCAAGTCCAACAAACAATCAAGTAGCTGTTATAAATAACATCTCGTACACCTATAATAGTACATTAGGTGCGTGGGCAAAAACTGCAAATCTTACTGGATCAACTTTTGCATTAGTGGCAAATACCTTAACAGTAAGTACAAGCATAACCAATCAAGGTTCGCAAACTATAGGTACAACACTTGGCGTAACTGGTGCAGTAACGTTAAGTTCTACGTTGGGTGTAGCTGGAGCCACCACATTTAGTTCAACACTCGGTGTAACTGGGGCAACAACATTAGCTGGCATGACAGCAACAACAGGTTCATTTAGTTCTACGTTGGGTGTAACTGGATTAATTACATCAACTGGGGGAATAAGTGGCGGAGCTGCTAGCCATACAACAGGAGCATTTAGTTCAACTGTATCTGCATCGTCATTTACCGGTGCAGGTACGGGATTAACTGGTACTGCTAGTAGTTTAAGTATTGGTGGCTCGTCTGCCACATTAAATAGTTTGCCTTTTTCGCCAGCAACGGGGGTAAATACCGGCCCAATTTGGCCATCAATACCTCGTATTAATACCGATGGCGTGACTGAAGTTGGATCGTATATAGATTTTCATGGAACGTCGAGTGATATTGCAGATTATAACGTTCGACTGTCGGGACTATCTGCGGGAGTATTAGCAATTACTGGTGCAGTAACAATATCAAGTACACTTGGTACAACTGGATTAATTACTGCAACCGGGGGGCTAACTACTGCTAATGGAGATTTTGCTATAGTTAATACTACTAGCGGTACATCAGCATGGTCTAATAGAACCGGTGTAAAAAATGCTGCTGCTGATAAAGCAGTATTTGTTGGCACTTATAATTCTACAGCAATCGTAGGAGCACATAATAATGCTTTAAACGCCTGGGCAGATTTGTATATTAATACTACCGGGGACGTCATTGCTGGAACAACGCATATCGGTGGAGCTCAGATTGTATCTCTCGGTGTTGGTGTTGCTGCATCTGGCACCACCGGTCAAATACTAGCAACAAACTCTATTACAGCATTTTATTCAGATAAACGATTAAAAAATGAAATTGGTAAAATTGAAAATGCATTAGACAAAGTAGATAAACTCACTGGTGTATTATATACACAAAACAAATTAGCCGAGTCGTTTGGTTATAATAATTATGATACGCAAGTTGGTTTATATGCACAAGACGTTCAAATAGTCCAGCCAGAGGCTGTAAAGCCTGCTCCGTTTGACATAGACAAAGATGGCTCAAGCAAGTCTGGGGAAAACTATTTAACTGTTCAATACGAAAAGTTAATTCCATTGCTAGTAGAAGCTATTAAGGAATTACGAGTAGAATTAAATATGTTAAAAGGACAAAAATAAAATGGCAGTTACATTGGGATCTAGCGGTATTGTATACAGCGATGGTAGTGTACAAGGATCGGTAGCAAACGCCAACAAAGATCTTGGACAATTACTTTCCATAACTACATTTACATCAAGCGGTACATATACTGCACCAGCAAATTGCAATAAAGTATTAGTAAAAGTAACCGGTGGCGGCGGAGGAAGTGCCGGCCATTTTGAATCTGGCGGAGCTGGCGGGTATTCAGAACTTTTAATTAGCCCATTTACATCGGGATCTACAGCAGCGGTAACTATTGGTGGCGGCGGAGGTGGTGTTGGATACTATGCTGCTGGCGGTCAAGGTGGCACAAGTAGTTTTGGTAGTTATTGTTCAGCAACTGGTGGTTACGGGGCAAACCAAAATTATAGTCACACAGGTGGACATGGCGGTATAGGCTCAGGCGGCTCAGTAAATTTTGCTGGAGGCGGCGGATATGGACATACAAACGGATTTGGTGCATGGGGTGCAAAGGGTGTAGCTAGTTACTGGGGTAGCGGATTTGGAACTAGACACAGTGGCGGAGAACAAATTGGCACGGGCGCCCCGGGCGCAGGCGCAAGTGGCGGAACAACAGGTAATGCCGGAGGCGGCAAAACTGCAAGTGCCGGCATTGTAGTAGTTTACGCATATTCATAGGATATAGATATGGCAATTACATTAGGATCAGCTGGCATAACATTTAGCGACGCAACAAGTCAGTCTTCTGTATACAACTCCGATCTTGGCATTCCTATTAGTATTATCTCGTTTTCTTCAACTGGTACCTATACAGTTCCGGCAAACTCAACAAGAATTTTTGTACAATTAGTTGGCGGTGGCGGTGGAAGTGCTGGATATTTAGAGTCTGGTGGAGCTGGTGGGTATGCAGAGGGTATGTTTTCTGTAACTCCAAACACAGCATATACTGTAACGATCGGTGGCGGAGGCGGTGGCGTTGGATATTACGCTGGTGCTGGTGTTGGTGGCACCACAAGTTTTGGATCACTATTATCGGCTACAGGCGGTTATGGGGCAAATAACAATTATAGCCACGGAGGCGGCATTGGGGGAATTGGCAGCGGTGGGCAAATTAATTTATACGGTGGTAGCGGAACAGGGCACGGAAACTCTGCTAGTCATGCTCAAGCCAATGGAGGCGGCGGAAGTTTCTTTGGTGGCCCTGGTGGCAAAACACGTTCCAATGACGGTGCAAATTTTGGTCCAGCCTACGGCAGTGGTGCACCAGGATCAATTACAGATATCGGCACCACCGGGTGTGCAGCCCCAGGGGGAGTATGCGTAATAATAGCATACACATAAGGATACCATTATGGCTATAACACTAACACAATTTAATAATAATTTAATTAATCCGAGTAGTTGGACTGCTGGAAGCGGAAGCGTGGGAATCTATAATGTTAACCAAACAACTTCGGCCGAAAATAACAGATATATAGGAACTGACCCCTGGGGAAACTCTGCAATGGTCTGGCAAACGGTTCCAAGTGGTGACGGCAATGCAGATGGTGGGTGGAATACTAGTGGGGTTGCCGTTGATGCCACACAATTACACAGATTTAGCGTATGGGTTAAACGCACATCATCAACATCGGGCGGGACATTTTATTTCGGCCTTCAGAGTGATACCGGCACAGCAATTGAATTAAGTGGCGGTGGAACACAAGGAAATCCGTATTGGGATTATCGGGGAACAAGTGCCTTAACGCAAAATCAATGGTATTTAGTTGTAGGGCATTGCTATCCGGCAAATTACAACGGAACCACAATGCATCCCGAAAGTGGATATTATACAGTAGCAGGCGGACGGGTCGGTAGTAATGCTGGAAACATACCATCTGATTGTCGTTGGGCACCCGGCACCACAGTTGCAGTACATAGAACATATCATTACTATTGTCCTGACGCAACAACTCGATTAGAATTCTTTATGCCCCGGATTGATAAATTAGATGGAACTCAACCTAGTATTACGCAACTATTGGCTAGTTCTGCAAATCCGGTTGGTGTTATGTTTAGTGATGGTAGCGGCCAAGCAGAAGCACCGGTTGGCGGCCTAAGCAGTTCAAGTGACAGAGGAAACCTAATAGGATTAGTATCGTTTGGATCTAGTGGTACATGGACTAATCCAGGTGCAACAAAAGTACACGTTAAATTAATCGGTGGTGGCGGCGGCGGAGCAGGTTATTGTGAATCTGGTGGAGCCGGGTGTTATGCAGAAGGAATATATGATGTAACTGGGGTAGGATCTGTTGCTGTTACAGTTGGCGGCGGTGGCAGCTATACAACGTATTATAGTGCTGCAATTCAAGGAGGCACTACAAGTTTTGGTGGATATTTAAGTGCAATTGGTGGATATGGGGCAAACCAACAATATAGTCACAGTGGCGGACATGGCGGTAATAGTGCCGGCGGCGCCGGATTTTGGGTTCAAGGATCTGCAGGGTGCGGCCATGTCAACGGAGTAGGTCACGGATCATTGGGATCAATCGGCGGACAAGGGTACTTCGGTGGAGCGCAAGCACATATACGAAATCACGGCAATACTACTGCAACACATGGAATATACCAGGGAGCCCCTGGGTCGGGCGGCCCAGGGAACGTCACCGACTTAGCATCAGCATTAACCGGTCGTGGGCATAGCGCAGGTGAATACGGTATGGCAGGAATAGTAATAGTTTATTCATACAAATAATCAATAAGGAAACAACAACATGACATTACGAGCATTATTACACACATCAGAACCCGGGAGAATGTGCGAAATTGTACAACCGGGCAATGAATTTGAAGTACACGAAAACTTTCAGTGGGTAGATGTTCCCGATGGAACAACAGCTCATGATACGTATAATCCAGACGGAACAATAACCAAATTTGATATTACTGCAATGCCCGGATTTGCCGAAAATGCATATAAAGTAGCACGTGGAATTGGATATGGATCAATTGGTGACCAAATGGATTTATTATTTCATGAGCTGAGTACTACAGGAACGATAAGTAATACTGGGCCTTGGGCAACACGTATCTCAAGCATTAAAGCTGCTGTTCCAAAAGATGATCCGCAAGCAGTACATGAATGGAACATGGCATATATAGCTGCACAAACTCAAGGCAACATATAACTAACCCTTAGGTGAAAAATGGATTTCAACAAGCGATTTTCAATCGCTCATTATGATAAGTTTCATGGTGAGCAGGCTGGTGTCTACTACGAAATAATTAAAAACTCAGACCAAAAGTTTAGAGATAACATTCATGATATCTACTTTGGTAAGTATTTTGAATACGAGTATAACGGTGTTAAAAAACGATGCGGTAATCCGATGGGAGTATCTGCATCAGATGAGCAAATAGACTATTTGTTTAAAATACAAGAAGAATTTGGTGTACAAATATCATTAACTTTTAACACAGTTGAAATACCGCATGAGTTAGCATTTGATCATGAAATAACAGCACAATTTGTAGAATGGATTGGCAACTACTACGATAGAGGTATGCGTAGTTGTACTATTAGCTCTGAACATATTATGCGTATGGGGTGGTTACAACAACGTTGCCCTGATATGAGATGGAAGTCCACTGTAAATCAAATTGTATCTGATGCACAACAATTTATCGATTATGCGTACTTAGGTTATAATTCAATTAACTTAGACAGAAGTTTAAATCGTAATATTAAAGAACTAAAACGTATTCGTAAAGCACAAAACTATCTTAATAGTTTAAATCCTGCAAAGCCGCTAATGACTATTTTATTAGTAGCAGAAGCATGTATTTACAACTGCCCGTTTAAAAAAGAACACGACAGCGTTGGTGAAGTTATTAGCGGTAACTACTTTAACGGACCTGCAGATTTAAGTTGTAATGGGTGGCGCCAACAACCGGAGTTTGCTGAATTACCTCGATCGGGAATCAACATTGTTGCCAGCGAAGCAAACACATATAAAGAGTTTATGGGATTAGTTGATGTATTTAAATTTTCAGGAAGATTAACAGTTCCGATGTTTGCCCCAGAAGATGCACATTATATGAAAGCAGTTTGGTATTATGACAACATCAGTAAGTTTAAACAGAGTATTAGTTTAGCAGGTAAAACAGTATATGCAGATGATTTTAATGATGTTGTAGCAAACAACATGGCACCATTGCATAATTGGATTCCTGGCTGGATAGATACCCGCTATACAAAAGAAGATTATAAAACAACATACAAACCTTATACTGGCATGTGGGCAACGGAGCCTGGTAAGCGATTAGAGAAGATTCTAAAATCTTGCAGAAATCAATGCTGGGATTGTCATGAATGTGAACGTACCTTTGGGTTTCAAGATATCGATTCGGCACTACAACTACGTAAGATGACACCAGAATGAGCGATATACAAATAATCGATAAAGTAATTCCGCAGGGTTATGCGGATCAAATTGAGGAAGATGTATTGGCAATAAAATTTCCGTGGTACTATATCAATGATGTAACTAATAAGAACTACGGGAATAATTCTGGACTAACGCATTTAGCATTTAACTTTGGAAACGAACCGAGCGAATGGTTTCCTTTTATAATGCCTATTGTTTACAGCATAACAGAGAGTGCCGGACATACATTAGATCAATTACTCCGTATCAGAGTTGGATGTTTATCTCAGACGCACGAACTTAATTACGATTACAATACCCCACATTTAGATTTTACAATGCCGCATTATACTGCTTGCTATTATGTAAATGATAGTGATGGTGATACAGTATTATTCAATCAAACACTACAAGATATGAATACTACAAATATTACAGAAGATGCATTGTATGAGTATGTAGCAAAAACAAATTTTACAATAGCGCAACGGGCAAATCCTGTAAAGGGTAGACTTTGTGTATTCGACGGACTTAGATTTCATGCAAGTACAAAACCTAAGCAACATGATAGAAGAATAGTAATAACAGTAAACTACATAGCGAGATAACATGCATCAAAATATTAAATCAGTTACTATTGTTGGCGGAGGAAGTTCTGGTTGGATGACAGCCGCGGGATTTGCTCGTTTGTTACCAAACATAAAATTAACATTAGTTGAAAGTCCTACTATACCAACGATTGGGGTAGGTGAAAGTACAATCGGTCATATAAATCAATTTCTAACAATGTTAAAACTTAAAGATGAAGATTGGATGCCGCATTGTAATGCTACATATAAGACTAGTATTAAGTTTATAGACTTTAGAGAAAATCCCAAAGAAGAACCGCATAAGTTTCATTATCCGTTTGGTATATTTGATACAACAGATAAGCCGCGCGGCGTAATGGAATGGTTCCTTGCATCTTCTGACCGTGGCAACATTGATCCTCAAAATTTTGCAGAATTTTATCATGACGCAATATTAATGACAGATGCAAATAAAATAACCAAGAATGATGATTTTAAAATCCGCGGTTTTAATTTCGCAGCAGATACAGCATACCATATGGATGCTACTTTGTTTGGTATATACCTTCGTGATTATGTCTGTTTACCTAGTGGGATGACTCACATAATAGATACAGTAACAGATGTAGTACAACGCAAGGACGGCAGTATTGAAAAAATTGGCACAGATGCCAATGGATATTTAGAATCGGATTTATATATTGACTGTACAGGATTTAGAAGTTTATTACTTGATCAAACTTTGAAGACGCCTTTTATTAGTTTTCATGACACATTATTAAATGACCGTGCTGTAGCAACTGTTATTCCTTACATCGATAAGGAAAAAGAAATGGAAAACTATACAAGCTGTACTGCAATCGAATCGGGGTGGGTGTGGAATATTCCGCTTTGGAATCGTATAGGTACAGGGTATGTGTACAGTAGTAAACATGCAACTGAGGAAGAAGCAGAACAACAGTTTCGAAAACATTTAAAATCTAATCGCATGATTTTTGCAGATAGTGATAGAGCAGACGGTTGTGAGTTTAGACATATTAAAATACGTCATGGAGTGCATGAGCGTGCATGGGTTAAGAATGTAGTGGGAATAGGACTTGCCAATGGCTTCATTGAACCACTGGAATCAACTGGGCTAATGTTAACGCACGAGGGTATTATTAAACTATGTAGTGCATTATTAATGCGTAACGGTACTGTAAGTAACTATGATGTAGATTTATTTAATTACGGTTTTCAAGAACAAATTATAGGATTTAAAGATTTTATTAGTCAGCACTATGCTTTAAGTATGCGTAATGATACTCCGTATTGGAAAGAAATAACTAGCAATATAACATTCTCGAGTAGTGTAAGCGGTAAAGAAAATTTATCAGGACTAGCAATCAATGGAGATTCAATGTCGGACATAGGATTTAGATTACATCGAACACGTAAATTTGATCAAACCATGGGCGGCATTATCTATATTGCTGCTGGAATGGGATATAATCCTGTAGAATCTAACTTTCTAAGACATGAAGATATTCGAATGTATGAAAGTCCGGAAATACGTAATGAAGTTTACGAAACATGGTTAAAGCATAAAGAAGAAGTCATGCAACACATTAATACATTGCCCACACACTATCAGTTCCTTAAAGATAACATACATAGATAAATATGCTATAAGGATTCTCATTAATGCAACAATTAAAACAACTGTATCGAGCAAACTATGCTGGTGAAAACATTGTGGGTAGTTTAACACTACACAATGGCGAGTGGGATCCAGTAACTGAATTTGTACCAAATCAAGTGTTTAATACTCATACAACCACACAAGCTGTGGCAATAGCCAATGGGGAAAGCCGCAAAGATTTTAATTTACAACTAATTGGTGATCATCGCGGCGGATTGCTTGCAGTTGACAAGTTACAGACCTACGGATGCAATGCATTGTATAGAGATTTTACACCAGACTTTTTAGTTGCTGTTGGTGATGGTATTATTAAAGAAATTGCCAACACCGAATACGCTGATAATAATATTGTATATGCTAACGCCGGATCGTTGCTAAACTATCCTGGTAAATTTTACCTTATTCCGCAAAACGTATCCTTTGATGCCGGTTCTTTAGCCGCATACATGGCATGTTTTGATGGGCATAAAAAAGTATTTTTAATCGGATACGACCAGTACGATGATCGAGTTGACTATGTAAACAATATCTACAAAGATACAAATGGTTACTTAACTAGCAATCAAACTCAAAATGCAAGATTCTTTAGTTTAACATTACATAATGTAGTAACTACATATCCCGAAGTTGAATTTATTAGAGTTATGCCAGAATCGACTTGGTGGGTACCTCCCGAGTTGTTACCTTTGCCAAACTTTAGACAAATTGATTATAATCAATTTACAATCGAAGCTGACCTGGGTGCTATGGGTGCTCCTGGAGTTTAATTCAGAATAGATTCTAAAGTCTTAATCTTCTTTTTAATAATATCAAAATTAAAACTACGCCATAATCCTGGATGTAATGGTTTAGGATGATCCTGCAACTCTACCCAACAGTATCCGCGATGCTCTGCATTTAATGTAGGAACAAATTCTTCATCTACTGTAGCTAAAAATGTATAGTAAACAAACTTTTCATTATCGGCAGTAAATGTTTCTAGTGGTATAAACTTATTCTTAGTATAATCTACGCCAATTTCTTCTTGAATCTCTCTGACTAATGCTTGTATAACAGTTTCCCCAGCATCAATCTTGCCACCAACAATACCCCAATAACCTGCTTGGCGATGTTTATTACGTAACAGGAACAGATAACGGTTAGTTGATCTAGAGTAGATTAAAGTACCAACGCCTTCAGTATGTTTAGCCACTATAAAACTATACTCCATTCGCCGGACGCATATACACCCTCGTAACTCTTGACCCATGCACTACCGGTCCAACTGTATTGAACTGTAGTATTCAGGTTAGTTACATATTGAATATTTGATTGTTGTTGACTATCAAACGAAACAACCCAGTAAGTACCGTTCCATTCAATGATATCATTTGCATGTGCTATTAAGTTAGTACCGGGTGCACCTTGCCATGCCACAGCACTGGGGCTGTTAGCATCGCCAATTGGAGCAAGTATTAGATATCGTGTTCCTGGGTCAGGGTTTAATAACATGCTATCAACATTGACATTATCTGGATCAATTATAGCGTTAACTGGGTTTAATGTATTAGCTGGAAGTGTAGAACTAATAGGAGTAAACAATAAGTTATGTTCATCCATTGGGTCGTATGCTACATGTCCTATAATTTCGTGTGTACCGGTTGGGTGTTGGAATTCTAAACGAACTTGACTAACACCATTAATTAATTTACCATATAAATTTACAAGCCCTGCCCATTTAACAGTATTTCCGTATACTGCATCATTGTTAGTGTTAATAACTTCATGTGCACCTGATTGATACAAGGTTAATACACCGCCCATATATAGAACGCTGTAATTCATTGGTGTAGTTTTTTGTTGACTCATTAACCCGGTTAAACTAGTAACAGCGTCGGTACTTAAATCACCTTGTGCATCGTAAATACTAGAAATAATATTAGTAATAACACCCATCTTTTTAACTTTAGCTGGCAAGTTAATCCAAATTGGCATTTCAAAACTAAACGTAGCAATATCAATGGTATCGCCATCTGCACCCATTGGTACCGANCGGTTAGTATATTGTGTATCGGTTAAGAATACTGCACTTAAACTACCCCAGTCAACATAATTATCAGAATTTTGTATTTCTAATGCTGGGTTAAACAACGGCGCAATCTGTTCCCATAGCTGATGTTTCTGTTCGGTGTTACTAGTCCAGATATCTAATTTCATTGCTAATTTATATGGTGCCGGCATCATACGGTCTACTGTATATAGCCCATCTTGAACGCCAGTGTATGATTGCGAATCTCGATTATATGCTTGTTCTCTAATACGCATACTACCTTCAAAACTAGGATTTAATACACGGTCACGATCATATGTTAACCCGGAGATATACGCAGCCATTGCAGGAACAGCATTTAGTGTATTTTCACTATTATTCTTTAAAATCATCGAAGCCTGGCGACTAGCGTCGCCATAGTATACAGGAACAGTTTGTAATGTGCGATTGCCAGCAGAATCTTGTCCAAACTCTACCTGGAAGTTAGACATCATTCTAATAAATTGTAAAACAAATCTACGAATTTGTGAATCGTATGCATAAGATACAACAGCCATATTAATTATCTGCCTTTATTGTTAATACTTTGCTTAAATTTTGACGCTCGTTGTGTGTTACTCCTGCGCTATCTGTATAAGTGTTGGTATTGTTCACATAGCCAGCACGAGCAGTTAAATTATCAGCAGCACCCGGTGTAATATTAGTACGAACATCATCTTCAATTTTACGCCAGAAGCTACCATCAAATCTAAATAAACGATTTGGTAAGTAATCTAATCGCAGGAAGTAATCTCCACTTGCAGGACTATTAGGAAATGATATACCGGCACCTGTTGTTAATTGGTTTGGTGCTGTTCCGTCACCAACTAAGTAACCCTGCATCTTATAATTTGGGCTAGAAACTCCCGTATCCGCAGTAGCATTAAATGTATCGGCGGTAATATCTGTATCATCAGCAGTAATACCATCACTTAGTGGTTGTCCGTTAGAGCCAAATGGTACAGTATAATAATCTTGCGTATTATAACCAGATTTAGGAACATCAATTTCTGCTTGTGCAAGTATACTTTCATTGAGATTTAAATACTTGTTATATGTACTTAGAATACTGCCAACTGGGGTATTAGTAACATTAGGATCACCTGCGCTAATGTTATTAAGAATATCTTTGTATTCTTGACTATCAACCATTGGGTTAAGTTTAACTCGCCATAAATGTGGCCACCAAGTTGGACTAAAGCCCTCCGACGCAAAACTAGCATCGCCGACTACATAATATCTTTTTAATGCAGCAGGCAAGTCGCCATCTAATGCATCATAATCTTTTAAATGTTGTAACTCTAATACATCACCGGCCATTAACTTACGTCCAATCATGTCTACCATGTCACGTAAATGGAATGTCATAAAGATTGTACCGGTTTGTAGGAACAAACCAAATTGGCTTAGATCAAAATCTTGGTCAGCACGTTGATAGATACCACGCATTGTATAAATATCTTGATCATACTTACGGTCACGATTCTCTGTCCATAATAAATCTTGGATGTTTAGCGCACTTTGATTTGGGTATGCCGGTTTAGTAGCGTCTGAACTAAATCCAATACTAGATCCGATTGTTACCGCACTAGTCGTTGATAGACTTAATGTGATACTAGTATTTGTAGTACTTGTTACGGTAGCACCTGCGGGTATATTGGGACCATATACAAACATACCATTTTGAACGCCTGTGGTATTACTAAAGTTAAGTGTAATATCTGGATTAGATTGTGTGGCACTAGTTGTTACAAATAACCCCTGCGGGTTTACTCCGAGGTATTTGTTAAGTAGTACTCCTGTGCCGCCAATGGTAAACATTTCGGATATGCGTCTATCCATAAACTTATAATCGTTACCGTGTTTCCCGTCTTTCCAAAGGCTTAAACGTGCCATAATGAATCCTGTTATTAGCATATTTATCTAAGATATCCCGGGTTGACCGTTAATTACCAAAATGTTATAATACTAGTATGGAGTTAAATGTTGCTTTAAAACACCGCATAGATACAGCGTTTTTCCAAATTATTGGGCTGCCCCCACTACACCGTAAAGATCTCCAAAAAATGTGGAGGGTAGCTCGTGGTCAATGGAATGAGCTAGATATAGAGCTTATTACTTGCCGTAGGCAAAACAGATGCACCCCAAAATACCGAGAAATTGAATTAGATTTAGAAAACAGAGTGGATGCAATAGAGCAATACCTTACTTTTGCTACATTATTGACACCAAATGATAATTAATGTATAATACACTATGCTGATATTTTTAGATACCGAATTCACTGACTTTGTTGATTGCGATTGTATAGCAATAGGGCTCGTTGACGAAAACGGGCGTGAGTTCTATGCTGAACTAACAGACTACAGACAAGAAGCCTGTAGCGATTTTGTTAACGAAGTAGTTCGACCGTTACTAAAGCAACACCCCAATCGAGTTGAAGGTACAACTTGGGAAGTAGCAAGAGCATTAAATGAATGGCTAGAACCATATCGCCAAGAGTGTGCCGTAATTTGCTTTGATTATAATACAGATTGGGATTTAATGGTGCGTATATTAACGCTATTACCAGAAGAAGATCACCCAGACTTTTTAATGACAAAACAAATTTGGGGCGACCTGGATCAACAAGCATTAGAATGGTTCTGGTTAGAAAAAAATACAATCGGTTGGAAACAACACATGGCATTATATGATGCCCACGCTAATCGGTTTGCGTATAAACCTTTAGTAAGAGAACGAAATGTTTAAAGTATATTGGACAGATTTTACAAATACATCGCAAGGTATATACACAAATACCTTAACCGGTGCTCTAAAGATATCAGAAGACAAACGCAAAGATGGCTTTACCTTTGTTACTGTGGTTAGTGAAAATCCTAACTCGGTAGGCAAGCCAGGTGTTGATAATATTGCAGATGGTGTCCTGCCCGATGGCAATATTTACGAATGGAAGATGCGGAGAACACAATGAGATTTTACGCAGTAGGTAACATGTACCTAAGCTCAATTCAACAAGGCATACAAGCCGCACATTGCGTTGGTGAAATGGCATTAAAGATCATTGGTAATAAGTATGTTAGCGAATGGTTAACCAACCACAAGACCTTGATTTGTGTCAACGGCGGTAATAATTTTGGATTACATAACTTTTTAGAACTAGCTAACCGTGAAAGTAACCCTGGGTATCCTGTGGCTAAGTTTTACGAAGATGATGCTAGCCTGGGTGGTATGCTTACTTGTGTTGGTATTATCCTCCCGGCTGCAATATATGAAACAGATTTAAACGATCCATTATCATGCGAACGATTGGGTCCGTGGGAATTAGAATTGATAACAGCACTTAAACGTATGCCTTTGGCACGATAGGAAATTATGGCAAATATTAAAATTAACGGTAAAGCAAGTAAAACAAGAAAAGTAGCACCACGCACAAGCGCCATGCTAGATGAGAAGTACACTGGTGAAGAACCAGTATGGGATACCGAGCGTGCCACAGCAATGGATGACGAAACGTTTGAGCGTCACATGCGTCGTAGCTTCTACTATTACAACTATTTCTACAATCAAAAAGACTTTAAAAAGTTTGTAGTTGAGTGGATGAAGAATCCTGAGCACAAGTTTACAGCAGAAGATGTTAAAACATTTAGTCGTAGTCCAGACCGTGCAATTGAGATGACAGCGTGTAGTTTAGTTAAAGCACACAAGCAAGGCATGCCATTCCGTGGGCGTCACATTGAGTATATTAAAGAATCTATTGCTAAGGCCATTAACAGTACAGCAGAAGAAGTTATTGAGATTGAAGAAGTTGAAACACCCAAGGCATACGTTCCTACTATTCAAGATCGTATGAATGAAAAAACAGCAGACACCATCGGCGAACTAGAAGGGCACTATGATGAGTTTATTAAAAATCCTAAGTATAGCTTTAAGCCTTATGATTATTTTGTGGTTAATAATGTCCCTCAGTCTCAGTTAAGTAAATACGAAGAAGTATACCAAAGTCGGTTTGATGAACTTAAACTAGCATTTGAAAAGACCGACGAGCAATTAACCGAAGGTTACAGTCACTATAAGTCAGCAGACTTTAAGCGTATTTTTGCTTTTCTGGATCAAATCTTAAATGACATTATTCAATATCGTGGATTAAAGAAAGCTACTAAGAAAGTACGTGCTCCTAAATCTGTCAGCAAAGAGAAAGTAGTCAGCAAGCTCAAGTATGCCAAAGAAGATAAAGTATTACGTTTAGTTAGTATCAACCCTGCAGACATTATTGGTGCACAGGAACTTTGGGTTTATAACACTAAAACACGTAAACTAGGCAAGTATGTAGCTGACAGTTTAAAAGGTCCACTAAATGTCAAAGGAACAGGCATTATTGGCTTTGATGAGCACAAATCCATCACTAAAACACTCCGTAAACCTGACGAAAAGCTCAAGGAGTTTACCAAGGCTACTAAGATACAATTACGCAAGTTTATTGAAGATATTAAAGCAACCGAAACAAAGCTCAATGGTCGCATTAGTGCAGATGTAGTGTTACTTCGTGTACAGTAATAAATACTCTATAACGGAGTATTAAATGTCAACACCATTTACAAGTAACGTAACAGTAGAATCTGGATACAACAGCCAAAATAACTTAACAGCAAAGAGTTTGTTTAATCCCGCAACGGGTACTCAGTCTGGAGCACACATTGCATTTGATGGAAGCCCCACAGTAACTAATCCTGGGATAGTTGACCCAAATTGGGAGTATGGTAATACCAATGATAGTATGCGTGCTGCAATCACAGACTATGTGCGTATGCGCCTGGGTGATGGCATTGTTGATGTAGAGTTAGAAAAAGAACACTACGAAATGGGCATTAATCAAGCTCTGATTAAGTATCGTCAAAAAGCACAAAATTCTACAGAAGAAAGTTATGCAAGTTTGACACTAATGCCAGAAACACAAGAGTACATACTACCAAAAGAAATTACACAAGTGCGTCAAATCTTTAGACGTGGTATTGGTAGTGTAACAGGTACAAGTGCTAGTCAATTTGAACCATTTAGTTCAGGTTACTTAAACACGTATATGTTAGTAGCAGGCCGTGTTGGTGGTCTTGTTAACTATGAAATGTTTGCTAGTTATCAAAAGTTAGCAATGACAATGTTTGGTGGTTTTATGAACTTTACATTTAACCCAGTTACTAAGAAATTAATTTTAGTTCGTAAAATGCCTTTCCAGGGTGCTAACCCAGATCCTGCACAGCAAGAATCGGTATTGCTTTGGGTATTTAATACAAAGCCGGATGCAATGATCTTCAACGATACTCAAGCATTTCCGTGGATACAGGAGTATTCATACAGTTTCTGTAAACGTATTCTAGGACAAGCATACAGCAAGTTTAGTCAAATTGCCGGTCCACAAGGAGGAACAAGTTTAAATGGTGCCACAATGGTACAAGAAGCACAAGCCGAAATGGAAAAACTTGAAGAAGATTTAAAATTATATGTAGATGGAAGTCAACCGTTAACTTGGTTAATGGGATAGTTGACAAAGTACGTAGAATATGTAAAAATAGCCTCTATACATTAGGGGCTTTTTTATGACTATTATTGGCGTTTGCGGTTTTATTGGTTCAGGTAAGGATACTATTGCTGACTACTTAGTTGGCTTTCATGGATTCCGCAGAGATTCATTTGCCGGCACACTTAAAGATGCAGTAGCCGCAGTATTTGGGTGGGACCGAGAACTATTAGAAGGACGTACCCCAGAAGCAAGGGCTTGGCGAGAACAAGTAGACCCATGGTGGGCTGCACGTTTATCGATGCCTGCCTTAACTCCTCGGTGGGTATTGCAGTATTGGGGAACAGAAGTATGCCGTAGAGCATTCCATGATAACATTTGGATTGCTGCGTTAGAAGCACGCCTGTCGAGACGTAGCGATAATACTGTTATCAGCGATGTACGATTCCCTAATGAAATAAAAAGTATTAAAAATGCCGGGGGTAAAATTGTATGGGTTAAACGGGGAGAATTGCCTGCCTGGTACGAAACTGCTTGCCAAGCTAATTCCGGTGTGCCGGGTGCCGAATTAACGTTGCGCGGGCTTGGTATTCATATTAGCGAAACTGCGTGGGTAGGAACAGAGTTTGATGTTATCGTTGACAACAATGGCACAATAGAGGATCTATACAATAGCATTAAAAGTCTGGTACAATAGGACCGGGTTTCCACGGAATACGATTTTTGTATACTTCTTGAGTACAATTTAAACAAATAGTTTTGAGATTAAAATCGTTATTATTTTTTAAATTTCCATCAACATAGAATACATTACTTTGCTCTGGAAGAGTAAACTTAAAGCCACATTTCTCGCAATGTGGCTTTTTCTTATACCCGCTTTTAGCCCACCCAGGTGGTTCTGGCTTTCGTTTTCTACTATTTCTAATACAACTAGCACAACTATTTCTATAATGTCGCACCCCATCTCGGATATAGTTAACAGATACTGGATTAGCACGACATATAGGGCATAGATCACGTTTAAGCATATAGTATTTATTACCCTAACCTTCCCAAAGGCTCCTGTAACGCCCCTATTTTACACCTTTATTATAAATAACTATAACATGTATTTTAAAGGAATATAACCATGGCACTAGTATCTCCAGGAATTCAGATTTCCATATCAGACCAAAGTCAATCAGTTAACGGTAATGTTGGTTCAGTACCATTAGTGATTTTAGCAACAGCGCAAGATAAAACATATAACGGTGCCCCTGCTACAGGTACATCTAAGGCTAACGCAGGAAAACTACTATCATTTAGTAGCCAACGCGATTTAGTTACACAAATGGGTACACCAACTTTCCAGTTAAGTGCTACTGGTACTCCTGTTAACGGCAGTGAAGTTAACGAATACGGACTATTAGCAGCGCATAGCGCACTAGGATTAACTAATCAACTATTTGCTATTCGTGCTGATATTGATTTAGCTGAACTAGTTGGCACAACTGTTCGTCCAATTGGTGAGCCAGCAGATGGCACACTTTGGTTAGATACAGTAAACACAACATGGGGTATTAACTCACTAGATTCTTTAGCTGGCGCATTCAGTGAAGTTGCTCCGTTAATAATCACAGATCCTGCCCAAGTATCTGATGTAACGATTAATAGTATAACTGTCTCAACCCCAATAAGTTCTATTGGTACTATTGGCCAATATGCATTAGTGTTCATTAATACAGATGGTTCTACAACAACACAGGCTCGCTTATTTTACAAAAAAGGCCCAAACTCATATATTGGTGCAGTTGCATCAAACACTTGGGTATTAGTGGGTAGTCCGGATTGGCAAGTAAGTTTACCTGCAATTTATGGTACAGTAAATAATCCTAGTATTGCAACAAGTAGTACTGTGACAATTAATAGTGTTCCTGTTACATCAGATGGCACAGTAACTACACTTGGTGGTAATAATGGGTTAGTAGCTAAGATCAATGGCGCAACTATTCCTGGGGTATATGCTGGACTATCAACGACTGGCGCTCTATTATTATTTGTAAATAGTCTTGCAACAAGTAATGGTTCTACTGTTGATGGTAAATTAATTATTACTGACGGCACACATAGCCCGATGTATGCTGCCGGTATTGTAACTGTTCCAAGTTCCGGTACAGCTACAGCATATTGCCCAATTTTATTCTATGGTTCATATGCAGATACTCCGACATTCAACAATGGACAATCTGGCTGGTTTGTAACTGACAATGCACCACGCCCAACTGGCTCTATTTGGTGGAAAACCAGTGCATTAGGAAATGGATTTAATCCAGTTATTAGTAAATTTAACTCTAGTTTAAATCAATGGCAACAACTAGCAGCACCAATGTTCCCATATTTCTCTGATTCAGTTTATGGCCTAGATCCAATTGGCGGCGGAGCAAACATTAAAAATGGTCAGCTATTATCATTATTTGGTGTGCTTGATGGGACTTACAACATTTTAAAATTTGCTGAAGAAACTGAAATGGGTATGTCTAGTGCAACTGGCGGCCCAGCGGGTACCTTTACTGTTGGTAATTCATTCATTGTGCGTTCAACTGTACCGGGTACAGCAACTCAACTTGTAACAACAGTTACATTAACAGGAACAACAGCACAGAGTTTTGTGGCTAATTTATTAGCTGCTAACATTCCGTATGTTACAGCATCTGTAACTACTATTGGTTCAACAACTACAATTACTATTACACATACAACTGGGGGTAATCTTGGTTTATCAGATAATGCCGGAACACCGTTAGAAACAGCAGGATTTGTCGCTGGTCAGGGTTCAGGATTCTTTGTTGAATCTAACCGTGTTATTATTAATAGTTTCACTGAAGTAACTAACGTTGTTTCGTATACAGTTAGCGCACCACATTCATCACCAGCAAGTGGCACACTATGGTATAACAGTGATGCAGTTGACATCGACATTATGATTAACAATAATGGTTGGAAAGGTTACAAAAACGTAGGTAGCGATATCCGTGGATATAATTTAACTTCAACAGATCCACTAGGTGTTATTGTTACTCCTTCTACAGCACCAACAAGTCAAACCGACGGAACAGCACTAGTAGCAGGTGATTTATGGTTAGACAGTGGCGATTTAATTAACTATCCAAGTTTATATCGTTATAACGGTACTAAGTTTGTAGCAATTGATAATACAGACCATACAAGTTCTGCTGGTATTATCTTTGCTGATGCGCGATGGGACACAAGCGGTACTACTGATATTGTTACTAGCAATTTACCGAGTGTTGTTGCATTATTAAACAGTGATTATATTGATCAAGATGCTCCGGATTATCGTTTATATCCACGTGGAACATTAATGTTTAATATGCGTCGTAGTGGATATAATGTTAAGAAATTTGTTCCTAACTATTTTAACTCAACTAGTTTCCCTAATTTGCCAACAGTTCCTAATGCTGGTAATACTTTACCAACTATTAAAGATGCATGGGTAACAACAAGTGGTTTAGATAATAACGGTGTTATGAATTCTGGAGCAAGAGCACAACGAGCAATGATCGCTAGTGCAATGCAATCGGCAGTTGATAGCAACCTTGATGCATCATCATTATCATTCCAATTTAATTTATTAGTTGCCCCTGGATATCCAGAAGTAGTTCCTAATTTATTAACATTAAATAGCAACCGTGGCGATACAGCGTTTGTTATCGGTGATACCCCAATGGATCTAGCACCTAATACAGTTGACCTTACAAACTGGAACAATAACATTACTAGTACATGGGCTATAGCTGGTGCAAGTGCTAGTCCATACTTAGCAGTATATTACCCAGCTGGTCGTACAACAGATTTATCTGGTAATACTGTAGTAGTTCCGGCAAGTCACGCTGCGTTACGTACATATTTGTATAACGATCAGGTTGCATATCCGTGGTTCGCTCCAGCAGGTACTCAACGTGGTGTAGTTACTAATATTGGCGACATTGGTTATATTAATAGTGCAACCGGTGGATTCATTCATAACTCTATTAACCAAGGGTTACGTGATGCATTGGCTACATTAGAAATTAATCCAATAACACAACTACCGGGTGCCGGACTTGTTGTGTGGGGACAGTTAACACGCAGCGGCGCAACAACTTCACGTAATCGTGTAAACGTTGTTCGATTAGAAAATTACTTACGTACAATTTTCCAATCAATTGCAAACGGTTATTTATTTGAGCCAAATGATGTTACTACACGCAAATCAATTGCATCAGCAGTTAGTGGTTCGTTGAATAGTGTATTAGCTCATCGCGGGTTATATGATTTCTTAGTAATTTGCGATTCAAGCAACAATACAAGTTCTACTATTGCTAATAACCAACTATATGTTGACGTTGCTATTGAACCAGAACGTGATGTAGAGTTTATCTTTATCCCGATTGCGATTTACAACCCAGGCACAATCGCTAGCTTCAGATAAGAGAACGTTAATTAGATAAATAAGAGTAACAGGAGAATAAAATGGCATCATTAAATACACTTTCGGTACAAGCAGCAGGCGCTAATCAAGGCCTTTTGATGCCAAAGTTAAAATATCGCTTTCGTGCGATATTTACAGGATTCGGCGTTGATAATGCCGGACTAACAGAATTAACTAAACAAGTAGTTGACATTAAACGCCCAAACGTAAATTTTAACCCAATTACAATTGACGTTTATAACTCAAAGGTTTTCCTACAAGGTAAACCGGAGTGGCAAGATACAACTATTAACATTCGCGACGACGCCACTGGCGCTGTTAGTAAAATGGTTGGTCAGCAAGTTCAGAAGCAATTTGACTTCTTGGAACAAGCTAGTGCTCCAAGTGGCGGCGACTATAAGTTTAGTATCACATACGAAGTATTAGACGGCGGTAATGGCGCTACTACTCCTAATGTTCTCGAATCGTGGGAATTAGATGGTTGCTTCCTAAGTCAAGTTGATTGGGGCGATATGGCCTATAATAGTAATGATCCTGTTCAGATTGCATTAACTATTAAATTTGATAACGCTATTCAAACAAGTGGTATAAGTGCTACTGTTTCACCTGCAATAGCTGGTACCCCTGGCGGTACAGCAGTAGGCGGTACTGGTAGTTAATAAGTAACTTATTAATATTAAACCCGGAGTTAAAACCCGGGTTTTTTATTGACCATAAATAATAGTATGAGCATAAATCATATCCTAAATAGTAAATCTTCTACTATGCGTAGTTATCAACATGCATCTCGTATTTTTGTTGATGGTAATTATCGATTAAGTCCTAAGTACGGATTCTTGTTCTATGTAGAATTTGATTTTAACCCACTGATTAGTAATGTTAGTAATACTTCTGCACAAGAAATGGGAATGATTGTTAAAAATATCAATCTACCAAAATTCACAATGGATATTAAAGCGCACAATGCTTATAATCGTGTGAACTTAGTTCAAAATAAAATTAAGTATGACCCTATTAACATTGTATTCCATGATGATCAAGCAGATACCGTAAGAGATTTCTGGTATGACTATTATAGTTTCTTCTATCGTGATAGTGATTACAACGATGCTACATACAGTATTGTTAATAAGTACCAAGAGCGTCCTAGCTTCGAATGGGGGTATACTCCGCGCCCTGTTAGTAGTTATAATGCAGCTAATGCATATCAAAGCTATCAATATATACAGGCTATAAGAATTTATAGTTTGTATCAAAAGAACTTTGCCGAATATGAATTAATTAATCCTATCATTACAAGTTTTAGACATGGTGAACATAACACAAGCGAAGGAACTGGACTATTAGAACACCAAATGAGTGTTCAATTTGAAACAGTAAAATATCAAACAGGATACACTACACAAAATACGGTAGGGGGTTATATAGATTTACATTATGACAATACTCCAACTCCGTTAGTAACAAATCCATCTGACGTTAATCTAGTAGATAACGGGCATGGCGGCGTTGCTACTGCCCCAGACACAATAACAGATTTAGCAAATTTTAATTTATCCACTAGTGGCGGTCAAGTTGTACCACAGCCATCGAGCTCTGCTTTAGCGGCATCAGTTTCATTCTCATCTATTACAAGTTCACTTTTATCAACGTCGGCTACCAATGGCGTTAACGCAGGCGGATTTGCATTACCTGCATTAGGAAGTTTAACCTCGGGGCTTAGTAATAGCAATTTAATACAACAACAACTACAAGCGGCAACTATAAGTCTTGCTGGTAGAGCAGCGTCTACTTTAGCTGGAGGAGTAATTGGTGGGATCACATCAGGCTTAGGACCAGCTGGTACAGCAGTTCTTGGGCTGGCAGTATCAGCAATCGCTAATCCAAGTGCTACACTTAAAACTGCCGAAAACATGGCTATTAATTATGCAACAAATGCGGCATCTTCGGCAATTCAAAATGCATTAAATCCAATTGCTAATAAGATTCAAAGTGAGATATCAGGCTTCATTGGTGACAACATTACAACTCCTGTTACTGCGGCACTAGGCGATGCTAGTACATATATACAAAATCAAATCGGCGAAGGCCTAGCAAGCTTCTCGTTTGGCGGAGCAGATGATGCAGTTACCGCAGCATTGTTTAGCGGTGATTCATCATATGATGCTGCTGCAGGGTGGTCAAGTTAATTATGTCTACTAATCAAATTTCAACAGCAACTAATGTACAAGGTCCGGACCTTTCTAATGTACAAAATAATACGCAAAAGTTTTTTAATAACTTTTTTGCAAGAGATTTTGCCATTGGCGCTGCAAATGATATTATTGTTGCTTATTTTGAAAAATACACAGGTAGTGCAACAAATGGAAAAATGTTAGCAGCAACAGTTATCTATACAGCACAAGCACAAAATCTTGATCCAATGGCAGTACTTTCACAATTTCAAAAGTTAACACCCGGCCAAGTTGATAATTACTTAGCTGCATTTTTAAACTTTAATCGTGTGCCCACAAGCACAATCGGGGTTAAACAGATTCAACAAACAAGTCCGTTTATAACTAGAAGTATACTACCATAATGGCAAAATACGCTCAAGGCAAATTTCAATTAACTAATCCGCAAAAGTATGCAGGAAACAAAGCCCCAACATATCGTTCAAGTTGGGAATTTGTGTTTATGCAGTTCTGTGATAACAATCCTAGTATTATTCAATGGGCTAGTGAAGCAGTACACATTAACTACAGGAATCCATTAACGGGTAAAAATACTATATATGTACCAGATTTCTTAATTACATATCAAGATTCTGGCGGCGCCCAACGAGCAGAAATTATTGAAATCAAACCTAAAAAAGAAACTACCTTAGAAGGTGCTAAGAACATACGTGATCAAGCCGCTGCTATTCTCAACCTTGCCAAGTGGGAAGCTGCACGTCAATGGTGCAAAGCACATGGTCTAACATTTAGAGTAGTTACTGAGGACATGATTTTCCATCAGGGTAAGCGTTAATACCAATAAATATTGGTATGACTAAAAAATTAGAATCACTCTTTAATCTTCCGCCATCCAATGATGCAGAAGATACCACCCCAGAACAAGCTAACAAGTTTATCCGAGACAATAAAACAACCATTGCTGAAGTTGATTCGGCAATTGACAAAATTGATGCAGCCCTTCCTACTGTACGTGATTTAGAAACAGGAGACGACGAGCTAGACGAATTAGCCAAACTAGCACAAGATAAAGCCGAAGATCTAATGGATTTAGGTATGAATGTTGAGCCTCGATTTGCTGGAGTTATCATGCAAACAGCCGGAGTATTGCTAGGACATGCTATTACAGCTAAAACTGCTAAATTAGACAAAAAACTAAAAATGGTACAATTACAACTAGCTAAAGCCAAGTTAGATTATCAAATTGAAAAAGATGCCGCGAGTAAGGGTCCTGTAGAAGAAGCAATAGAAGGACACGGCGTAGTATTTGACCGCAACGAATTACTAAAACAGATTATGGGTAAGAAAGATAATTAACCTGATTTGTATAAATATAGAATATAGGAAATAAAAATGAAATCGTTCCAATCATACATTTTTGAATTAAATAAGCCAAGTGAGTTTCGTATTAAACTTGCTGGTATTAATCCAACTGGTCCAGTAATGGAAAGCATTAAAAACGCACTAGAAGCATTTCAACTTGAAAGCGTTAGTACTGTTAAAAGTTTACCAATCCAAGAACACCGCGAGTTCCCACAGTGGGGCGGTCCATGCGAAGCATATCAATTTGATGTTAAATTAGCATACCCAACTACTAGTATGTCTGTCCGTCAGACTATTAAAGAACGTGCTCAAATCAACGTAGACTGGATTAACGTTCGTAACTTACTTGAAGCAGAGAACATTGAAGAAGCCGAAGCACTCGGTAAAGACCATACTGGCTCACTACTAGATGTTGAAGATCTGGGTGGCAGTACAGAAGGTCAATCATTGGCAGGACAGGTTCGCATTGGTAGTTTATTAAAAGAATTAGAGTCCCGCAAGTTTGATTTTGCTACAGACGACACTAACTTAGACAAAGTATTTCAAAGCAAAAAAGGTACAGATACAAACTCTATACCACAAGGCGATGTATCTCCAGAGGGTACAAAGCAAAACAAAATTTATCGCAAACCAAAAGGCAATTAATCATGAGCAAGAATCACCCACACGACAATATCTATTCCATCTTAGGCAAGTTGGACGCACTAAAGCCAACTCCAGAAGAGAAGCGTATGTCTCTTGTAAAAGAAATCCGCGAAAGCATTGAAGCTCAAGGTAGTATTGTTGAGGGTGTCGATGCTGTTCAAGCTAAACTAGCTCGTCAATTTGCCGAAGGCAAAGACGAAGGCAAGCCAGGTAAAACATTTGCTAAGATTGCTAAATCGGCTGGCAAACACTATGGTTCAGCCGAAGCTGGTAAGCGTGTAGCCGGTGCAGTTAAAGCTAAGTTAGCCAAGCAAGGTAAGTTAGAAGAAGGTGATGTTGTACCTACCGCTACCGGACTAAAGCATAAAGGTACAACAGGGTACGGCGCAGATTATGATGCTGGCCGTGGTCAAGAATTTTCTAAACAAAAACATCATGCAGATCTTAGTAAGGTTGATAAGACACTCACTAAAAGTCTTGAAAAAGGCATGGATGTAACACTAGATGAGAAAGCTCCTCCAGGCATGGAGAAGATGGTTCGTAAGTTGAAAAAAGAATATCCCGGCGAAGAAGGCAAAGCATTTGCTACTGCTTGGTCAATTTACAACAAGAAGCATGGTAAGAAAACTGAAAGCCGTGATGCTTGCCCCGGTTGTAACGAGTGCAGTATGGAAGAAGCTCTAAATCCGGAGCAAAGCAAACGCCATGACGCTAAGTCTAAAGAAGAATTTATAAAAATGTGCCGAATTGAAGGCATGTCCGACGAACAAATCAAGCGCAAGTTAGCCCGTTGGTCTAAGGTACCCGGTCAAGAGCACATGAAGGGTATGAAAGAAGATCCACAAGAAGCATTTCAAGAAGGCGAACTTACACGTAAACATGGTGTAACAAAACATATTAAAACAGATTATCCTGGTTATCCAAGCGATGATTTGGAAAAAGATGATGATGGACGCACTGGTCCTAAGGCTGTTGGCGGTCGTGGTCGTCCACGCAAAGCAAGTACAGTTAATCCACGCATTGATCCTAATGCACCTAAAAAAGGTCGCGGTCGCCCATCGAGTACTAAATCGGTTGGTGCAAGTAGTTTAGCTGATCCGTTTGGCCGCACTACTGGTGTAGCACCAAAAGGACAAAAAGGTAAAGTACATTCTATGTCTGAAGCAATGAATATGGTAACAAAAAACTTATTAACTGAAGGTCGTTACTTAGAAGATAGCAATGGCGAATCATTTAATCATATTATGAATCGTTTCCGTACTGAAGTTAAAGCATTTGAGCAAGGCAACGACTTAGATAACGACTTATATGATGCATTGTTTGACTATTATTCAGAGTGCGGCGAAATGCCATATGGCGTACAAAAAGCACGTGACGGCGATCCGTATGAATGGGTAGCAGAAAAGTTAGGCGCCGAGTTAGGCGACGTTGCGTATGGTAGCGATCCTGCTAATGCAGAAGGTTTTGGTATCGAGGATGAAGCTGCTCCAGCTGGTATTGGACACGATTTAGTAAGTCCGGAACAACGTGTAGCACAATCAACTCCTGCTAAGCCGGGCGTTATGGGCGCAGTTAAAGACGTTGCACAAGGCGCAAGCAATTGGTTACGTGGCAAACCAGAAACAGGCCCTACATACGAAGAAGCCGATCCAATGGAACACGAATTAAATGAACTAGCACGTTTAGCTGGATTACATTCAGCTGGTAGTCAAGTACGTGAAAGTTTTGACCAGTCACAACCCGAGTTTAGTTTAAACACAAGCATTGATAGCGAAGGTCGTAAGTCTGTTAGTGTTAGTGCAGAAGGCGAACAAGCAGAAGCATTATTACAAATGTTAAAAATTGCTGGATTAGGTGGTGGCGATAAAGCACGTGAACTACAAGCCGGTCACAGCGAAGAAGGTTGTGAAGAAATTGAAGATGAAGGTAATGAGTTTAGTGGCGAATTAGCCCAAGCTCGCGCACAGCATCAAGATACATTTGATGTTGGTGGCCATGAGTATGAAGTCGATGAAGCAGATGCTCCAGTTGATTCTCCTGCTACTCAACCAGCTAATGCTCCAGATGAGAAGTACGCATCAATGAGAGCAAGCACTATGGGCCCAGGCGAAGGTGATGCAGGAGAAAAAGCAATGAATCCAGATCGTCCAACTAATAACAATGGCGATAATGCACTAGCAACTCCTCCAACAAGAGCACAAAAAACTCTTATTCAGGTAGCAGCACTTGAATCTAAATTAGCCGCAGAATACGAAAGTATTAAGAAAGTTATTAAGTAATGAAAATTACCGAGATTATTACTGAAGCTAATAATACCGATTTGAACAATGACGGAATCCCGGATAGTCAGCAAACAGCTACACCGGGATTGCGTAGTCATACAAATTTAGATAACTCTAGTCCGTATCATCCTTGGCGCTATGCTGCATTGTTCTTAGCCGGTGCCGGCGATAAAAGCGGCGAGTATGAGCATCAACCTGCTAAAGATGGACCAAACGGTCAGTCATTGGTAGCAGCAGCGTATAGCGAAGGTGAACGTGCTATTTTAGATCAAGCATCTAAAGCATTTGGCCCTGAAGCAAATTATACTCAACTTACACCAGATGGATCCAGTGAAATTAAAGATGTAAATAGCACCAGCCCAATTCGTAAAGTTGGTGCAATTCAGCGTAAATCAAAATAATGAAACAGTATCGCATTACACAAGCAGACTTTGTATTGTCTGGGGAGTCCGGCGATGCGGATGCTATTATGGATGCCCGCGATTTAGCTGAGATTAAAAAATTAGCTGGTATAACAGGTTTGCTAGAAGCAGAAGCAGGTATGTATACTGGACAAAACACAGTACCACAAGCCAGCGAAGGTGGGATAGTAAGTCCGGTTGGTAGTAACATTAGTACCACAGCAGAAGATCGTCGTGAACTAGAACGTGAATACGGCGCACGTCCGGGAACTGATTTATGGTTTATTATTAACTTTACTAAGCCTTACCTTAACGGAAGTCTGCGTAAACACATTGAGGACTATTTAACAAAACATCCTGAGTACCGCATTAAGCCGCATCCAGGCGATTAAGCTATACGCTTGTCTAATCCCAGGTATTGATTCCATGAGTTCTGTTTTACGCTAAAGTCCATTTTCTTCCATTGATTTACTAAACTATAGTAGTCTGGCTTGTACGGCATAACCCGTGGGCGTATATTAGTCTTATGCCCCTTAGCACTATTGCAACTCTTACAACTAGTTGTACAGTTTTCCCAATTAGTCTTACCGCCAAGCATACGTGGAACAACGTGATCAATGGTTAGTTCGTCGTAATCAAATACATCGTCACAGTATTGACACTTAAACAAGTCACGCATATATAAGTTATAACGACTAAACTTAACGTGCTTCTTATAGTGGAAATAATCTTTAGTTACGCAGACACTCGGCACGTTTATTGCCACCCTTTCGGAATGAATGATCCAATCGGGATATGTTTCAATGACATGAACCCGTCCAAGATACATTAACTTGATAGCGTGTTGCCATCCGATAACACTTAGCGGCAATACGCTAATTGGCTCGTAGTTTGAGTTGAGTAGTAAAGTGTCTGACATTTTTGATAATATAAATAATTATTATACTATATATCGATATAACCAGTCAATGACAATTAAAAATAAATTAGTAATATACTACCCAGTTGGAGCTCGCGGCGATTTTTTGGCAGCTATTTTGTTAAATGCAAAACCGCGATTCTTTGATTATAGTATGATACGATATCCACCTGAATTTATTGAAGAATATTATAAATTGCATGATATAGATGCAAATCCACAATCGAGATTTTTTAAAGGATCGGTAATGGATATAAAACGGAATAGGTCTATTCGAATAAAATTAAATAGTATAGATGATTTTTTAAGTTCTGTTTATTATCGTATGATCAAAGTTGAAAAGCATACATTAAATTTACCATATGTATTTAAAAAGTTAGTTGATCACGAATTATTTGGAAGACGTATTGATTATAATTTTAAGTATACTGTTAATTTCGCTGATTTATTTGATGTAGACTTTTTAAAAGATTTCTATTATACATACAATCAAATAACAATGCCGGATGAATTATTAGCTCCGATTATACACAATATTGGATTACAACCCAGAGTAACAGTTGATAATTATTCCGAATATATAACAGACTTATCCCCGCATACTGTTACCCAAGTTAAAAACAAGATGTGTTTATAATTACTTAAATACTATATATGAGTAAAGACCTAGCAACCGCAATTATTAAAACTCCGTATAAGAGTATGTCCTATACTGAGCAACAAATCTTGGAGTTTGCCAAATGTGCGGACCCAGTAACTGGAGCACGTTACTTTATGAGTAACTACTTCTTTATTCAACATCCAACTAAGGGTAGTATCCAATATCACCCATTTGAGTATCAAGAACGCTTAATTGATGCATACCATCAAAATCGCTATAGTATATCATTAATGCCACGTCAAACTGGTAAGAGTACAAGTGCAGCGGGTTACTTGTTGTGGTATGCAATGTTTGTTCCAGATAGTACTATTTTGGTCGCGGCGCACAAATATATTGGTGCACAAGAGATTATGCAACGTGTACGCTATGCGTATGAGAACTGCCCAGACTTTATACGAGCAGGAGTGACAAGTTATAACAAAGGATCGTTAGACTTTGAAAACGGTTCACGTATTGTATCACAAACAACAACCGAAAACACAGGGCGTGGTATGTCTATATCACTACTATATTGTGATGAGTTTGCGTTCGTTCGCCCCACTATTGCATCAGAGTTCTGGACTGCAATTACACCTACATTAGCAACTGGTGGTAAATGTATTATTACATCAACTCCAAACTCAGACGAAGATCAGTTTGCACAAATCTGGCGTCAAGCTAATAATTGTTTTGATGAATACGGTAATTCTACTCCTTTAGGTAAAAATGGATTTAAAGCATTCCGTAGTCAGTGGCAAGAACATCCAGACCGGGACGAGCAATGGGCAAGAGAAATGCTTGCCCAATTAGGCGAAGAACGTTTCCGTCGTGAGATGGAATGTGAGTTTATTATCTTTGATGAAACGTTGATTAATCCATTACACTTAGCTGAAATGGCTGGAATTGATCCTATAGAGAAACAAGGACAAATACGTTGGTATAAAAAGCCAGAACGTAATAAAACTTACGTAGTTGCATTAGATCCAAGTTTAGGCACGGGGTCAGATCCTGCGGCTATACAGGTATTTGAGTTACCCGGGCTTAAACAAGTAGCAGAATGGAGTCATAATAAAACAATCGTACAACGACAAATCGTTATTATGAAAGAGATATGTGGTTACCTAGCAGATGTAGCTGGTAACACAAACGTATATTACTCTGTAGAAAACAATACATTGGGCGAAGCAGCATTGGTTGTTATTGCACAAATGGGTGAAGAAAATATTCCAGGTACATTCTTAAGTGAACCTCGTTCCGCTGGTGGTGGTGGAACACGTTGGCGAAAGGGATTTAATACAACTAACAAATCTAAGTTAAGTGCTTGTGCTAAGTTCAAAAGTTTGATTGAAACACGTAGACTAATAATCGCTAGTAAAATGTTAGTCAGTGAGCTAAAGAATTTTATTGCTGTTGGCGGAAGCTATAAAGCTAAAATTGGTGAGCATGATGATTTAGTTATGAGTTCGTTATTGGCAATCAGAATGATTATGATGGTACAACAATTTGATGCTAGTTTAGATATGGAACTAAAAGATACTATAGATAACTTTATAGAGCCGATGCCTTTTATAATGTTCTAATATGAAAATAACGCCGGTAGACCGATATAATAGAATATTTCATATTGAGGATATATTTCCAAAAGAGCTATTAGATACAGTAATAGCACTAGATTGGTCAAATATGGACTGGAAGCGTGGTGACGCACAAGAAAATTGGTTACGACGTCATATAGAGTGCGATGCCAATCCTGCTTTACAAACGGTAGTAAATTATATATGGGATTCGATAACAGAAATAAGCAATATCTGCGGAGTTGCGTTTACTAATCCATATCCTCCAACTTGGTGGTGGTACGATGAACCGGGGTTTGATGTGGGTATCCACACCGATGGGCACTTACCTGCGACAATGCAGTTATTTTGGATAGCACTTGATGATTCGTATGCAACAACATTTTATAATTCGAAGAATCCCAGTGATCCGATGACCAATCTAAGATTTATTCCAAATTCGGGATATATAATGTTAAATCAACCTAATGCAGACGGATCGCAACCATTACAATGGCATGGTATGTTAAATAAAGTACCAATTGACACTTTTAGGCTTACTAGTTATACCACATTAGGCACTTACGAGAATAAATAGTATTATGAAAGAAATTGAATCCATCTCTACTGCATTATTTGACAAAGTACGCTCACGCTTCCCTAATGTGACGTTAGGCGACGAAAAAGCTAAAGCATGTACTGATCCCTCTGAAGCACGTTTTTTTAATTTTACATACAGCGGTGCAGATGGTGCAGAGTTTGGTAAAGTAACTATTAGTTTAATCGACGAAGAATCTGTAAAAGTATATTTTGGGCAAAACATCTCTGGCGAGATGGACCGCGAACAACGCAAAGAATGGTATGAATTTTTACGTAATTTAAGACAGTTTGCAAAACGCAATTTACTTACATTTGATACACGTGATATCAACAAATCTAATTTACAGTTGCAAGATATTAAACAACAAGCAAAAACAGATGATGTAGCTACAATTGACGACGTCGCTGTTACGGAAAGTAAATTATATGGTACTAGTCGTAACAGTTATGCTGATATGGGCGAGTGCAAGTTAATTATTAAACACGATGGGTTAGTCAGCGACGAAAAACGTGGCGATCGTAGTCGTAGAATTAAAGAAATATTTGTAGAAACAAGCAAAGGCGAGAGACTGTTATGCCCCACTAAAAATCTACATGCGGCTAGAGCATTAGCACAAAATATTGCACATGGCGGCAACATGTATGACGAACATGCTACTCATATTTGTGAGTTAGTTAAAGAAATGGCAGCAATGCAACATTTTGTTCGTAGTACTAAAAACCGTCAATTTGAAGATCAAGAAACAGCAGATATGACACATGCGGCTGTCCATCATTATGATCAAGTTAAACGTACACTACGTCAAATGCGCGGCGCTCGTGGTTATCGCAGTTACTTTGAAACATTCAGTCCAGCAGAAAATCCTCTGGAAGGTATTGATGTTGATGCACTAAAAGAACGATTTGTTAAGAAAATATACGATCAGCGTTTTGATGAAGCATTGCCATACGTAGAACGTGCATATCAACAACAAAAAGCTAGTGCCGGTCAAGCTGGATCTGAGTTAGAGGAGTGGGCAAACAGCGTCACTGAATCAACTTGGGCTAAACCGGATAATGCTGATAAAATTCGTGCATTAGTTGAATTGTTAAAAACATCATTGACCTGTGGAATTGATGGAATCGATGCACAAACTAAAATTGAACCGATTATTGGCGATGACGATTTAAATGATCAAATTTTTAATTTAAGTGTAGCACAAGGCCCTGATGCAGATTGTCGTCCGTTAGTCAAAGCATGGTTAGTACAAACCATGCCGGGATTATTAAAAGAATTAGAATTTGGTAAGAAAAATTCGCAAGACGGGCAAACCAATTGGGAACCACAAACAAGTCCACAACAAGATAATCATAATTATGGATCACAACCGAGCGGCACCAATGTTTCGAACATAACTTATTAATTGTGTTTGGTAATAAAGTTTAAAAATAGTATTTGACTTCATAAATACAAATGTTATATACTAGCAGGGTGCTAGTAAATATCTAGGCATGTAGTAAATTAAGACCATCTTATAAAGGAAAAACATCATGGCAACAACATTAGCAGAAATTCGCGCAAAATTAGCAGCAACAGAAAATCGCGGTCAAGGTAACAAACAATCGGGTGGCGACAACGCTATCTATCCACATTGGAACATCGCAGAAGGCTCCACAGCTCGCGTTCGCTTCCTACCAGACGGTAATACAAAAAATTCATTCTTTTGGGCAGAACGTGCAATGATCAAATTGCCATTTGCAGGCGTTAAAGGCCAATCAGATAGTAAGCCAGTCATTGTTCAAGTTCCATGTATGGAAATGTATGGTGCGGCTTGCCCAATCCTTGCAGAAGTTCGTCCATGGTTTAAAGATCCTTCTTTAGAAGAAATGGGTCGTAAGTACTGGAAGAAGAAGTCTTATGTATTCCAAGGCTTTGTACGTGAAAACGCACTAAGTGACGATAAAGCACCAGCGAATCCAATTCGTCGCTTTACAATCAGTCCACAAATTTTTAACATCATCAAAGCAGCTTTAATGGATCCAGAAATGGAAGAATTGCCAACTGACTTGCAACGTGGTTTGGATTTCCAAATCATCAAAACAAGTAAAGGTGGCTACGCAGACTATAGCACAAGTAAATGGGCTCGTAAAGAATCTGCATTAACAGCAGAAGAACAAGCGGCAATTGACGAACATGGTTTGTTCAACTTGTCAGACTTCTTGCCAAAACAACCAACAGAAGCAGACCTTAAAGTAATTAAGGAAATGTTTGAAGCTTCGGTTGATGGCCAGCCATATGATGGCGAGCGTTGGGGTAACTACTACAAACCATACGGGTTAGATGTAGGCAATGCGGCTCCTAAAGCAGATTCTGCTCCAGTAGCAAGTGCACCTGCGCCAGTCGCAGAAGCAACCACTCCGAGTCCTTTTGTCGGCGACGAAGATGACGAAGTACCTGCCCCGACTGCGCCTGTAGCGGCAGCACCGGCAGCATCGAGTCAAAAAGCTGAAGATATTTTAGCAATGATCCGTAACCGTCAGAAACAGTAATAAGCTCGCATGGGTAGGGGTCAGATGATCTCTACCCCTTTTAATTTAAAGGATTTCAATCATGGCAACAAAACCATTTGACGTATCAAAGTTTCGCAAAAGTATTACAAAAAGTATTGACGGTATTAGCGTTGGCTTTAACGATCCTAGCGATTGGATCTCAACAAACAATTACGCACTAAACTATTTGATCAGTGGCGACTTTAACAAAGGTGTTCCACTAGGTAAAGTTACTGTGTTTGCTGGAGAGTCCGGCGCAGGTAAATCATTCATTTGTTCGGGCAACTTAGTAGCTAATGCACAAAAGGATGGCATCTATGTTATCTTAATTGATTCAGAAAACGCACTCGATGAGAAGTGGCTACATGCACTTAATGTAGATACGTCGGAAGATAAGTTACTTAAACTTAACATGGCAATGATCGACGATGTGGCTAAAATGATTAGTGAGTTTGTTAAAGAATATAAAACATTGCCAGAAGCAGATCGCCCTAAAGTCTTATTTGTAGTTGACTCACTTGGCATGTTACTTACACCAACAGACGTTAACCAATTTGAAGCAGGCGATATGAAGGGCGACATGGGTCGTAAACCTAAAGCATTAGCCGCATTAGTTCGTAACTGTGTAAACATGTTTGGTAACTTAAATCTAGGTTTAGTATGTACAGCACACACATACGCATCACAGGACATGTTTGATCCCGATGACAAGATCTCAGGCGGACAGGGTTTTATCTATGCTAGTTCTATCGTTGTAGCTATGCGTAAGTTAAAGTTAAAAGAAGATGAAGATGGTAACAAGGTGTCAGAAGTTAACGGTATCCGTGCGGCATGTAAGATTATGAAAACTCGTTACGCTAAACCGTTTGAGTCAGTACAGGTTAAGATCCCTTATGAAACAGGTATGAATCCTTACTCTGGTTTAGTAGACATGTTTGAAGGCAAAGACATGCTGAAAAAAGAAGGTAACAGTTTAGTGTATACTATTACTGGCGGAGAGATTATCAAGAAGTTCCGTAAAGCATGGGAACGTAATGATGACAACTGTTTAGATAAAGTAATGGCAGACTTCATTGCTAACCCACACCAAAAAGTTATTCCAGTAGCAGAAGTAGTTGATAATGAAACTGGAGAAATCACAGCAGAGGAAGTAGCAGAATGAATACAATAGAAAACAAAGATGGATTGTACAATTTAATCGGGATTCCCGAAACTGGTGTCTTGTGCGCTAATCCAGAAGATATTATCATAGTTCACGTTGATCCAGAAAATACGCCAGAGCAAATGCATGAGTATGCTAAAAAAATCATTGCAGTATTGCCTACTAATAAAATTGTAGTCCTGCCTAAGAATGTATTAATTTCAACATTTCCGGCAGATATGGGTAATGGCGTATATGTTGCACAAGTATTGGAGACAGAATGAATATCGACGTAGAAGTTCTTAGCGAACTATATACTATTATGAAACAGTACGTTCCTGCAAAGGATCGCCAGGAATGTGCCGATAACTTAATGAGCGTTATGGTTGATATGTTAGGTGACCAAGAGCTTAAAGAGTTTGGCACTACTGATGCAACACTAAAGAAAGCTCTTAAAGAGTACTCTACAGATGATGACGACATTGAAGATGTTGATGGGGAAGAGTGGTAATCTGTGTGGTATAATAAGGTAGTACGCAACCTTGGTGAGATTCCTGCATTCATTGAATATTATGAGCGGGAATTAGTTGCGGCTCGGGCAGATGTTAAAATACAAGGCAAAGTTGAAAAAGAATTAAGCAACTTACCTGGCGAAACAGAGTATCGTTTTAATCAATTGCAAGAAATTGAAGCAGTACTAGAGCATCTTAATATACAGTTACGTAAGATTAGGCAGAAGCACTATAAAAAGTATTTAGAAGCATACGCAAGAGCATTAACAAGTCGTGATGCTGAAAAGTATGCTGAAGCCGAAGACGAAGTTATTGATATGGAAACAATCATCAACGAAGTAGCACTATTACGCAACAAATGGCTAGGTGTCATGAAAGGTATTGAGTCAAAGAACTTTATGCTGGGACATGTAGTTCGGTTAAGAACAGCAGGAATGGAAGATATTACGGTATCATGAAAATTTTATGTACACGAAGTAACGAACACGAAACTGATCACTTATCAGATATGTTAATACACGGATTTGCCAGTCTAGGACACGAAGTTGTTGATGCTCCTAGAATTTGGCATATCTATAACGATGGACAGTTAGGCCCAAACGGCAAAGAACGTAAAACATTACACGGCCGCGGGTTTACATTAACTAGTGTCATTGACACCGATAGTGCCGACCGTACAGATATAGAAACTAAGATTCGTAATCAATACTTTGATGTTATTGTGCTAAGTCGTGCAGACTTTAAAAGTGAATACGAAGATTTAATTCTTGAGGTATATCCTAAGAGCAAGATTATTATCATTGATGGCAAAGATCAAGGCGACTTAACGCACTATAGAAATCACATACATTTAGTTGATGCTGGCACTTACTTTAAACGTGAACTATACTTCAACGATGCTAGAATACATCCTATTAGTTTTAGCTTTCCTAAACAAAAGATTGTTGACTGTACAGGTATTGCAAAAGAAAAAATAATGTCGGGCGCAAAACCTATTCCCGGGAGTGACCAAACAAAGTATACGTTTGATAATGAAGTTGATTATTATCGGGATTATGCTAGTAGTTACTTTGGCGAAACTATGCAAAAGGGCGGATGGGATTGCCAACGCCACTACGAAATTATGGCCTCGGGTGCAGTTCCAATTTTCCACGGAATAGAACATTGCCCGCCTAACACTTGTGCCAGTTTACCTAAAGATTTGCTATTGGCAGTAAATGGATTAGTAACTGAACATGGGGTAGAATGGTTTACTACAGAGCCCGGTTTAACTGTATATAATGAATTACAACGTCAAATATTTGATCACTTTATTAATAATTGTACATCGGAAGCAACAGCTAAGTACGTATTAGACACCCACAAAAATCAAAATCAATGACAGACTGGAAGCAACGAGCTACTGAATTACTAGAAGAGTTTGATCTTTGCTGTCAGGCAAAGCCTAAACACGATGCAATTGATATACAATTAGAAAAAGATAGTTGTGCTAAGTTTGCCTATCACCTGGCTACTCAGCGTGGATGGGGAACAGACAATGAAATTGCTAAAGCATGTTACCAACTTGAACCTAGACTTAATAAATTAAAAGAAAAATTAGTAATGGAAATATTAACCAATGGCCCTGTTTAAAAATCCACAGGAAAGCCACGAACACAGCTTAAAAGTATTAAACGCTATAAGGGAATACGATACATTCTTAGAAAGTCTTACTGTTATTGCCGATATGGGCGCCGGTAGCGGTCTTGACGCAGAATGGTTTGCTACATTAACTACTAGAGATGATACCCCCGAACCACTTAATTATATTGTATATGCAGTTGACCAAAATATAAGTCAACTTGAAGTAGATACTCGAGTAATTAAAAATATTATACTACAAGAAGGAAACTTTGAAGATCGTATAATTCCACGCACAGCCGATTTAATATGGTCACACGATAGTTTTCAATTTGCACGTGATCCATTTAAAACATTAGCAACATGGAAAAACTCAATGAGTGTTAATGGTATGTTAATATTAAGTATACCACAAACTACATATTGGGATAGTAGAATTGGTCGATTAGTGGTTAGTGTTCATAATGGTCAATACTTCAGTTATAATTTACTTAACTTGATGTATATGTTAGCTATATCGGGATTTGACGCCAGAGATGCGTTCTTTTATCGTGACCCTGATAGTCCCTGGTTATATGCGGCTGTATATGCTAGTGAAGAAGGACCATTAGACAAGAACACAACGTGGTATGATTTAGCAGATCGTAATTTAATCAATGATAGCGTTATATCCAGTGTAAACAAATATGGATACGCTAGACTAGAAGATGTTGTAGTCAGATGGTTTGACAAAAATTATTATCAAATAAACAACTAATATGAAAATTGTAATTGTAACAGGCGGGTATGATCCTATACATAGCGGCCACATTAGATATCTAAATGCCGCACGAGAACTAGGCGATTGGTTACTAGTTGGCATTAATAGCGATGCATGGCTAGAGCGCAAAAAAGGCCGTGCATTTATGCCCTTTGCAGAACGTGAAGCAATACTGTACAACATAAAGTCGGTAAATGCTGTCCGTGAGTTTGATGACTCAGATGGTAGTGCGTGTGATCTACTTGAATGGGTTAAGACAAACTTTCCCTACGCAGAAATCATATTTGCCAATGGCGGCGATCGAACACAAGAGAACATTCCCGAAATGCGAGTGGAAGGTGTTACATTTGCGTTTGGTATTGGCGGCGAAGATAAGGCCAATAGCAGTAGTTGGATCCTTGAGGAGTGGAAAGCACCCAAAACTCAACGTTCTTGGGGATATTACCGTGTATTACATGATGTAGAAGGCACCAAAGTTAAAGAGCTTACAGTTGACCCGGGTAAAAGCCTAAGTAATCAATCACACGCCGAGCGTTCGGAATACTGGATAGTAACAGAGGGACGGTGCACAGTTAAATTAGAAGGTCAAGCTCCGCAAGAATTGGGTAAGCATGATACTATTTGTATTCCCGTTAATGCATTACATTTATTGGCTAATCCATTTACAGAACCCTGCAAAATAGTAGAAATACAATATGGCGTTCGTTGCGTGGAAGAAGATATAAAGCGTAGATAAATACTAGATGCGTAATTTAATTGATATCCTAGGCCAACCCGAAATACTATCTGAAGCAATGATGCTTGCTAAAGAGTGGAATAAAGAAAAATACTGGACAGCGTTTGTAGATAATCTACGTACTGGACAAACAACTTTTAATTTTAAACTTAAAACTTCTGATCTTGTTCCTGGTAGTATTACAAATGCCGACGAAGTGGTTGAAAGAGTAGAATATGCATTTAATGGTAACTTTTCACCTGCTACCAGAAATGACCTACTAAAAGCAATTACAGTTAAGGCAGTTGAGTTAGATGATGAAGATCAACCAATTGAAGGTAAAGAATTCGTGGCAAGACTTAGTCAAATAGCTAAGGATGAAAAAATCACCGGCGAACTAAAGCCCAACATGGGCGATATTGCCGAGGCGGTACTAGGTTGTGCTGTTACTGCTAAGTTTGAAAAACTTGGTGCAGAAATTTCAGTAGATGATGCCAAGGCAGTAGGTCGTCGTGTAGCAGAAGCCGGCGGAGCAATAACAGGACTAGCTGGTAAAGACCAATTATACTTTAGAGTAAGCATACCTACTATTTCTAAAAAAGCCTTTTATGCATTCCTTGACAAAGACCCGCGAGGCAAAACATTAAAAGATTATAATATTCCTGCAGAAAAAGTTGAGAAATTTAATAGCTATCTTACCAGTGCAGTAGAGTATGCTAATACATCAAAGCGTGTGTTTGCAGCTATACAACGTGCTCGGGAAGATAAACGAAAAAACAAAGTTGACGTTATCAGTGACGGTGGCGAAAAAGCCAATCAGAGTGTTACTAAAGTCGACTTGAAAGTATTAGTTGACGGAACTAGCATGAACCTATTAAGTATTAAGGCAGGTACAGTAAGCCAATTTGGGCAAGTTTCTGGGTATAACTATTCTCACTTAGCTGAATTTTTTGCTACCACAGTTGGTCTTAAACTAACCGATGCAGTTAAAAAGAAATTTGTTGAAGTAGCCAAAGGGGCTCGCGGCGAGGAAGCATTCAAACAAAAAATGAAAAATTATACCAATGGGGTTAGAGCAGCCTACGGTGAAATTTTTAAACAACTTAATGCAATGTCCAAGACTGATCCTGCTAGTTTAATTAAACGTGTATACGCAGGCACATTGTTTCATCTGACTAGAGGCGAAGCTGGTGTTGAGATGGTAATTTTAGAACCTAGCGCAAAGAAAGCGTTTTCTGAATTATCATTCGGTCCAGAGTTCCGTAAAGCACTAAACCAATTACAATTATTTGTTGAAGAAGCGCATACCCCTACAGAATATTATCTACACGTCTACGGAATTCCAAAAACAGACGTAGCAAGAAAAGTATTTAAATCCAAAGAGCGTTTGGTTACTTTAAAATCAAGAGTCGAGGGTGCAACCAAGTTTCATAATACAATTGGTATGGGTTCATTGCTTAAAGACCTAGCAGACATTGAAAAGATTATTCAGCGACCAGCAAAGGCCGTACCAAAAACTGCTCCAGTTGCACGAGCACCAGTTGCTCAAAAGCCGCCAGCGATCCCTCCTCGCCCAACTAAACCCCCAGTAGCACAAGCACCAATGCCAGCACCAAATCCAGAAATGGACGAACCTGTTGCTGAACCACGCGGTCGCAGAACCACTGCCCAAACGGTAAGACCGCGCCGGTAAATCGTTTGACCTTTAATTCTCAATAGTATATAATAGTTACTTAGTAGGGCCTTTAGCTTAATGGTAAAGCAATCGACTCATAATCGATGGAGTGAAAGTTCAATTCTTTCAAGGCCCACCAGATTTGAAGTATAAATAGAAACACCGCCTCGATGGTGGAATTGGTTTACACAGCGGTCTTAGAAGCCGTCCCCGAAAGGGTTGAGAGTTCGAGTCTCTCTCGAGGCACCACACAATTCAATTAGGAAATATTATGTCAATTACATTAGAAAACTTAAAATCGGCATTTGCAGGTGAGTCGCAAGCATTTACCAAGTATATGTATTTTGCTAAAATCGCACGTGCAGAAGGTAATGAAGATATTGCTCTACATTTTGAACATACTGCCGGTCAAGAACTATTACATGCACACGGACATTTAGAATTATTAGTAAGCAAGCCAACTACAGCTGAATGTTTGCAAATGGCAATTGATGGCGAAACGGAAGAGTTTACTCATATGTACCCAACAATGCTTAAAGAAGCTGTTGAAGAAGGTAATATTGTTGCTGCACTCGAAGCACAAACACAAATTGACGAAAGCAAAGAACACGCCGACGAATTTACCACTATCCTTGCCAAAGCAGAAAAGCGTTTTGCTGCATTAGCAAAAGTTGAGAAGCGTCATGCAGAAGCGTATCAATCAAAATTGGAGACACTATAATGGAACATGTTTGTATTGTATGTGGACACGTTCACAATGAAGCAGTAGAAGGCGTATGGGACGAATTACTAGAGAATTTTGAGTGCCCAGAGTGTGGTTGCGGTAAAGAAGATTACGTAGTACAATAAGCATTGAATGGGATCGTGGAGAAATTGGTATACTCAGGAGACTTAAAATCTCCCGTCGCAAGACATGGCGGTTCAAGTCCGCCCGGTCCTACCATTAACATTCTTTCTAGCCAGTTGCATTAATGAAATCTATCTTTATACTGTACCTTCCAGGATATGCAGGTAATTTTTTAACCAGACTATTCAGCCTAGGAGCAGATACAGTACCGCATCTACCTAAAGATGAACTAACTAAAGCAGTAGATTTGGGTTGCCTCCCAGATATGGCAAACAAAATACAGTGGTATCGATTCTCAAAAGTAAATCAAACATTTGAAAATTGGCAAGAGTTTCATCGAAGTTGGCCCGATTTTTATGATAGAGAATTATTCGAAGAGTACATACAACTACTAGATCCTACTCCGGGTAATATTGTTTATAGCATACACCCCCATGAATTTGATATATTTTTGAAAGATATAACATCAATTGAGGATCGGCAGTTATTTTATGTCGAATTGGACCTAACAAAATATGCAGAATGGTTAGCTACAGCTACACTTAAACTTGGGTTTGTTTGTAGACCAAATGAAGTTGCACAGCTAAATCATTTTTGTAAATTTGACATGGAACCGATTAGTTTAACTTCTATGTTAGACTCTGAAGAATCATTTATAGAAGAATATCATAGGGTATGTGATCTAATGTCACTTGCTAAAGTTACTAGTAGTGCAGTAGAATTATATCGAGATTGGACAAGTATTAGAGGTTGACAGATAAATAACTTTAATGTACAATCAGTGCATTAGTTAACAAAGTTTTACAAAAAGGATAAATAAATTACTGACAGCCAAATTGGTGGTTGACAGTAAAAGATCAATAAGCTACAATAGATATATTATGAAATTACAGAATTTTAAACAGTCCGTACAACATACGCAACCAGCAGGGATGTCAGCCTATTGGTCAGTGAATTGTGCGCCGGCGATGTTTAATAGTAATTCAGATCGCGGCACAGAGATTAGAAGTAGGGTCCACGGAGTTATGGTTAGTTAAGTAAAAACAAATCATAAAGAACTTTAAGGACCCTAGGATATAAAAACCCTAGGGTTTTTTGTTATTAGGAACAGTATATGAATGTAAAGAACATTAGAGAGTTTACTGGCTTGGTTCTTTCAGCAGAGCAGAAGGTTGAACTGATGGAAGCCAAAGTTAGGCGAGCCGAAGCACATATTAAGAGTTTAGCAGAACAAGCTAAACTACTTGAAAAAGCTCGAGCTCGTAGATAAGAAGTAAGTGTTAACAGGAAACGAGATCCTATGCTACACTATAAACAAGCATAAATGGGCGGAACTAAGGATGGAGCACCTCGTGTGGTGTGAAAAATCTAGTTATAGTAAAGTACTTTGGATGACCATCTGGCGAGAGAAGCAGGCCGCATCGACCGCGGCTGACAAGTACATAACGCACGAAAAAGTGTAAAATGTATACCCAGAGTACTTTACTATAAACAACGCACAAGCGGCTAAGTTGGAGAGTGGCGGCTGACTGTAAATCAGTTCCTTAGGGTGAATAGGTTCGAATCCTATCTTGTGCACCAATTGAAGTATAAGTAAGTATATGCGGGTATGGTGTAATGGTAACCCGAGACCTTGCCAAGGTTTAGTTGAGAGTTCAATTCTCTCTACCCGCTCCAACTTTAATAAAATATAATGCCGAGTAGATTACTCTTTGTTGGATGTAACAAAATAATAGATTCAGTTATTAGTTTACAATTTGACAAATACCTAACACCTAAACCTAGTAAGACTATAATTTACCTAGGATCGCGTGAACATGGGGTACGTAACGATATTGATTTGCTTGGGTTATACCAACAGTACAACATAGATACCACAAATTTTAGTGTAGTACACGATTTAGATTTATTAGATACATACAAGAATATACGTCTAATTAATTTATTTCAACCATGGATTTTACAACAACTTTTAAAATTGATGGCAGTTGACACATGCAACGATAATAAAATATTAATTCAAGACAGTGATATTATATTGTTGAAACCTTATGTTTATTTTGAAAACAATATACCTGTACCATTTAAATTTGAGAATATGTCACACTCTGCAGGATATTACAAATACGTTGAAACATTTACTGGACAGTTAAGACAAACCGAAGATTGTTTTGTTACAGACTTTATGCCGTTTCGTAAAAGCGACTGGCAATCTCTAAAACAACACATTGAGCAATCATACAGAACAGATTGGTTAACAGCAATAACAACTCAATTTAAAAAGGATCACCCATATCCAAAAGGTAATATAGCGTTTAGTGAGTATGAATTGTTAGGTAATTGGTTGTTAATCAATTATCCCGATCTTAAAACAGTACAACAGTATCATTATCCGTTAACAGCAGAACGTACTAGATTTATAAAGAACAAAAATTTTGAGTTAAGTGATTTTAAAAAAGAATCATTTGACAGTATTGCTATAAAACTATATAATGATGACATAAGACTTAGTCTTGATGATGTAGATTATATAGTAAAGTATTTTACATGAGTCTCAAGTGTTACGGTAGCACAGCGGCCTCCAAAGCCTCAGGCCGGGGTTCGACTCCCTGGAGATTCGCCAGATTAAAAAGGAAATAAAATGAAATATTTGTATTATGTGTTTTACTTGCCAATGGCATTAGTTGATATATTGTTATCATATGTTATATCGTATCCACTTGCACCACTGTTGCCATTGTTTGCAACAGAACAAGACGGCCCACTAGATAATGGTGGTCATACAGGATTAGGACCAAGATTACCTAAGTGGCTTAATTGGTTTCAAACGCCCGACAATAGCTTGTATGGTGATGCCGGATTTATTGCTATTAATGGCCAAAGCTATTTGTCACAAGTTAAATGGTTATGGCGCAATCCGGCATATTCGTTTGCTATGAGTACTGTAACAAGTCCTTATACTACAAGTTTTAGTGGAGATCCAACTATCAAGGATAATGATAATGCCCGAGCTGGCTGGTGCGTAGCCCATGTAAATGATTTATTTTTACTTAGATTAGTTTTACCAATTGGATTTAGTCGTTGTATCTATTGTAACTTTGGCTGGAACATTATGGCCATTGTAGATCCTAATGTACAACCGAAGCCAACAACATGGCAAGCAACATTTGTATTCAGTCCTAGATTATCGGGATTTAGGTAACAAGTTTTATGCGGGATTAGTTTAGGGGCAAAACAGCAGATTTCCAATCTTCGGTCATCGGTTCGATTCCGATATCCCGCTCCAAGTTTTAAAGTAGTGTATTATGTTCCGAGCAAGCAAACACGGTGTAGGCGGCGGACTGTTAATCCGTTAAGCCTGGTTCGATTCCAGGGCTCGGAGCATAGTACATTATGGGGGTGTAGTGCTAATGGGAACACATCTGGTTTGCAACCAGAAATTGAGAGTTCGATTCTCTCCATCTCCACCATACGGTAATGTAGCATAATGGTAGTGCTCCACCTTCATACGGTGTTCAGTGTAAGTTCGACTCTTACCATTACCACCAAATCTTTCCTATTGCGGGAGAGTAAAACGGTTTAAACGTCAGTCTCATAAGCTGAAGACATCAGGTTCGACTCCTGCTTCCCGCAACCAATTTAATACGGCCCTCTTCTATCGCTTAACTGGATAGCTTGAGGGTTCTTTTTTGCCTCGGTAGTTTAAAAGTAGAACACCCTCCTTACAAGTGGAAGACGGCGGAGCATTACCGCAACGAGGTACCAACAATTTGCCCTATTATCCTTAATGGTAGAGGTCCTGTTTTGTAATCAGGGTGTGGAAGTTCGATTCTTTCATGGGGCACCAAGTTTTGAAGAAGCCTGGTTTAAATCCGGCCCGCCGGGAAACGGTTAATAGTCCGTCCTAGCGGTAGATTAATAATTAATAAATCGTCAAATTTAACAATCTCAGTGTAGGCAAGTGGTATGTCGCTTGGTTTGGGACCAAGACGTCGAGTGTTCGATTCACTCCACTGAGACCACAAACAATAGCCGGTTAGCTCAGTGGTAGAGCAGCGCCTTGATAAGGCGTTGGCCGCAAGTTCAAATCTTGCACCGGCTACCAAAACAATAGTGAGTTGGGCGAGAGGCTTATGCCGTTAGTTTGCTAAACTGATGATCCCTAAAAAGGTCCGTGAGTTCGAATCTCACACTCACTGCCATACACAGGGTCTTTCGTAGAATGGATATTACGCAACGCTACGGACGTTGAAATGTGGGTTCGATTCCTGCAGGACCCGCCAATTTAAAATGAAAGGAGAAGGTAATGTCGTATTATGACAAGTTGTGTGAAGTAGACGTATTAAAAGGTAAAACATTATCTTCTGTTCATAGAGATGGTGACGAGGAAATCTTGTTTGAAACAGTGGATGGTGACGTCTATCGAATGTTTCACAGCCAAGATTGTTGTGAGTCGGTGTATATTGAAAGTATTGTTGGCGATTTACAAGACTTAGTAGGTGAAGAAATCTTAGTAGCTGAAGCAAATGAAAATTTGTTTGATATATTGAAAAATGCAGGTAAAGAAGAAGATGACTGTGATGAATCATACACTTGGACATTCTACAAGTTTGCTACACGTAAAGGTTATGTAGATATTCGTTGGTATGGATCATCAAATGGTTATTACTCAGAGTCGGTAGACTTTGTAAAAGTACAAGGAGAAGTATAATGAAAGCAAGAAACATATATGCAGTATTAGCCAGTAAACGGAAGGCGGGCTCGCACCGCAAGAGCAATAAAGCTCTACGTAAATTAACTAAACAGCGGGATCGTAGCTCAAAGGCAGAGCAAGAGGCTTTTAACTTCGAGGTTGTCAGTTCAAGTCTGACCGGTCCCACCATATTAAAACATATTTGCAACCACATGGGAGTGTAAAGTCCGTGGGGAGTGTGTTTTAATATGGTACAAGACGAACAAAGGGGGATGGGCAGGGTACCCGGATTTGCTTTGCAAGCAGATAGCCTGATCGGTTCGAGTCCGATATTCTCCACCAATTACTTGTATGTTTTAATATGGTAGAGCGGCGGAGTAAGCATAAATAACTTAAAGGATATATTATGCTTATTTGTAAATTTTGTAATAAAGAATGTAAGTCGCCGAACTCCTGGAGAAACCACGAAAGATTGTGCCACTCAAATCCAAACAGACAAATATCAAGTTTCACTTGGTATAATTACGAAAATAAAGTTGCGTGGAACAAAGGAAAAACAAAAGCAGAATTCCCTTCACTGGCACGACCTAACCAAATTGGGAAAAAGTTTGGATCTGCACTTACTGGGCACACTGAGGAAACTAAGAAAAAAATTAGTGCTAAGTTATCAATAAACAATAAGGGAGGAAGATCCAAGTGGTACGAAGTTGCTGGACAAAAAGTACAAGGTACTTGGGAAAGAAATGTTGCCTTAAAGTTTGAAGAGTTGCACATTAAGTGGGAAAAACTTAAAACAAATAGAGATACACTTGAGTATGTAATGGACGGAAAAACTCGATCTTATACTCCAGATTTTTTTCTCCCTGATAATAATCTTTATTTAGAAATTAAAGGACATTGGTGGGGCAACGATAGAGAAAAAATGGATATTGTATTAAAAACATATCCTGATATAAAGATTATCATCGTTGAAAAAGATGATTACGAAAAGATTTTGCGAGGTGAGCTAGTTTGGTAATTCCAGCGTATGCCTGAAGAGCATAAGAACTAGGTTCGATTCCTAGACCTCGCACCAAAGTTCTATTGAGGTATAGTGTAATGGTAACACTACGCACTTTGACTGCGTCATTCTAGGTTCAAGTCCTGGTACCTCTACCAACTAAGATATTATATCAGTGAAATATTTGACTATCTCTGGAAAAGTTTCTTTCCAGTTTAATTTACGTTTTTTATCATGAAACTCGATATATTGAATAAACGCATTAAATTTATCTTTGTCGAACGGTCTCATTCTATTAACTAGCCAGGGATCGTTTGCGTATTTTGTTTTAATTTCTTCCATCAGATTTGGGGGAATCGACGAGGTGTTAATAATTCCATTTGTATCAAACCCCTGTAAGAATCTTAGGTCATTACTACTCTTGCGCGGGGGGAAAATTGTTTTTTCCCATTCCATATATTGATCGTAATAAAAAATGTTCAATGGGTTAATAGCAGAACTAATTTCCAATTTGATGTCTGGGATGTTTAAATTGATAATATATTTAATATTATTTTCAACTTGATCCCACTGCAAAGGCCACCGTAAATAATTAAAATGTTCGCCAATGCCATCAATACTGAAACTAATTTGTAAGGTTTTTAATTGTTTCCATAATTCAATAGTTTCGGCGTCAGGTTTTTGACTACCGTTAGTGACATATCTCACTGATACTTGATCTAATGGTTTAGATTTTTGAATATCTTTAAGCGTTTGTTTATGGAATTCACTAAGTAGAGGCTCTCCTCCTAAGAATACTACTAAGTTAACATCATTTAATGAAACAAACTTAAATATGTTGTTATATCGATTTGTTGCGTTTACATCTGCAATTATATCGATTTGTTTATTAATTACACTTTTGTTTACTGCATTACTAGAACTATATTTTTGCCATGTTGTACTATTATAATCGCCACATATTAAACAGGCAGCATTACAATTAGTATCAATTTGAAATTCCAAGGATGTAACTTTGTTGATTTCGAGGACATTAGTGATCCCAACTATAGATGGTTTCTTTTCGGCGATTTGTCTGGGTGATATAACATTACGACTTTCTTTTTCTTGGCAAAAATTGCATTCGGGTACCCAATCGTCGATTTGTCCTAACCAATTTTGATATTCATTGAATTCATCTTGTGTACTACTCATAATATTAAATTTCTTAGTAATCCAACAACACGGTGCATAATCATTGTATTCAACACGTGCTTGATTTTTTAGATATAAACAAAAAGGTTTTTTCATGCTATTATTTATAGAAACATTTTGTTGTATAAACAATTAACCGTGTCAACTTAGCTGTAGCTTAAGGCGTTAATATAGTATGCAAACTACAGGAGACTATTATGTCACCAATGCTACTTCAAGTTAAAGAACTATTAAGTCGTAATTTAGATGCTTTTGAAATTGCTCACCGCTTACACATCAATATCGATAGTGTAAATTCTGCGATTGAGTTACTAACCCGAATAAATTAACCCGCCCATAGTATAATGGAGAATACAGAAGGCTTCTACCCTTTTGATGTGAGTTCGATTCTTGCTGGGCGGACCAAACAATGGTGACATTAGTGTAGAGGTTCGCACCCGACTCTGTGAAAGTCGTAGTATGGGATCGTTCCCCATATGTTACCCCAAACAATGCCAGCGAGACTTGGAAGTCAGAGAGGTCTTATACACCTTTTAGCGCCAGATTAGCGTTCTTGAGAAGGTTCGATCCCTTCCGCTGGTACCAAAAATACGGAAGAATGTCTGAGTCTGGCTTAAGGAAACAGTCTTGAAAACTGTCGGCTGTAAAAGGTCCGTGGGTTCGAATCCCACTTCTTCCTCCAATACTATGCAACGGTGGCAGAGTGGCCCAATGCACCAGCCTGCAAAGCTGAAACCCCGTGTGTTCGAATCACACCCGTTGCTCCAAATAGTGTTGCAAAAATACAACGGTTGAAATAGTTGTCCGTTAATTCCCAATATTGTATAATAGTTGTATATTAAGTAATACAGCTCATTAACAATTTATTGGCACTATATTAAATCAAACTTTGAAAATCCGTAGGTGATCGGGTAGTTGCTTGTATTACTATGAGTAATAGGTTGCTCCGACAGGTTAGTATGTTTTAATATGGTTGTCCAATAAAGATCATAATGCTATAATACTTGTATAGTAATTAAAGTTCATTAACAATTTGAGTAGAATATAAGCACCCTGGGAAGGGTTACTATATTGAAATGTATTAGTCTACGTCAGTACTAGGACTTCTGTGCGATAAGCGGCTACCTAGATAAGCCCACTAGTGCGTTTCAATATAGTAAGGTTGGCGGGCAGAGGCCCGGATTGAGTGGATGGACCTTTATCTGGTCCTACCCGCAAGAGATAGTCTGGTGGTCGCAGAGCAAGTACGCGGAGATGCAGTCAAGAACGTTGCGTCGACGCAACGGAGGAGATAGTACCAGGGAAAGCGAAAACAACATACTATATTAAAGCATACTCTGCTGAAGCTGATGCCCGGGCTTGGTTCCCGATGGTAATCGTCGGAAGGAGTGTGTTTTACGATAGAACTAAGTTGCTAGAAGCTTAGTCTGACGGCTGGTTAGGGATACACGGTGTCCGCGGTATAAGTGAACCAGAACTTCGAGTGCTGATAGGTAAGCTATCTACTATATTGAAATACTTTGCAACGGCAGCTGATA